>Ga0163150_10000836_pt1 | contig 55268 bp, 44 predicted proteins | sample OliLakLV19P2IB_FD_148628 | JGI IMG/M metagenome (GOLD analysis project Ga0163150, IMG submission 148628) | Freshwater microbial mat bacterial communities from Lake Vanda, McMurdo Dry Valleys, Antarctica - Oligotrophic Lake LV.19.P2.IB | ecosystem: Environmental > Aquatic > Freshwater > Lake >...
GGAGCGCGCTATCCTCGAACTCGCTGACCACGCTGGGACGAATGCCCTGCGCGTCGAACCACTGCGAGAGCGAGCGGCGCAGCACGCTGCCCTCGGCCGGCAACAGCAGTGGCGCGCCGTCGAGCGAAGCCGGGAACTTCCGCCGGTAGCGCGCGGCGAGCTCCGCCTTGGCAAAGAAGGTCACGCCGCACTCGCCGAGCAGGTGATGGAACGCGCGCACGCTGGTCGAGGCGCCGACCGGGGCGTCGGCGAGCACCAGGTCGAGCTTGTGGATCGCGAGCTCGGCGAGGAGCGGCTCCGGCTTGCCCTCGCGGCAGACGATGTGGACCGGGTGGCCGAGTCGCCGCACCGGCTCGAGCAGCCGGTACACCACCAGCTTGGGCAGCACGTCGGCGACACCGACGGCAAGGCGCATCGTCCGCCCGGTCGGACGGTTGCGCACCACCTCGAGCAGCTCGCGGCCGAGCGCGAAGATGTCGTCTGCGTACCGGTAGACCTCGCGCCCCATTTCAGTCAGAACCAGATTTCGCCCCTTCCGCGCGAACAGCTTCTCGCCGAGCGCGTCCTCCAGCACCCGGATCTGGGTGCTGATGGTCGGCTGCGCGAGCCGCAGCTCGGAGCTCGCACGCGTCACGCTGCCCTCACGGGCGACCATCCAGAAGTACAGCAGGTGGTGGTAGTTCAGCCATTCCATCGGCGCCGTCCTTTCATCTGTTTTTACGATCTCTGAATTGGAACTTATCTATTTGTTTGCGCACCAGAATGCACCTATCGGTGATTCCGCCGGAAGCGATCCACGCCTCGACCGGCACAAGGAGGAAGGGACCAGCGATGCACCTGCCGACGCGAGAACGGACACGGGAGTCGATCGAGGACCTGCGGGCGCGCGGCGATGGGCGCTGCCGCACCTTCGTCGTAGCGCTGCGCTTCGGCTCCGCGTCAGTGGAGGAGGCCACCGCATGAACTGCCCACGCTGCGCCGGCGCCGAGCCGCCGCAGCGCGACAACGGCCGCGACGGGCCGCGGCGAAGACGCTGGTTCGAGACCCTCGGTGATTTCTTAGACTGAGGAGGCAAACGGAAAGGAAGGAAGAAACCCATCATGCGACTCAACAACCAACTGAAGACGATCCTGCTGCTGGGCGGCCTGTCCGCATTCCTGGTCGCGATCGGTTGGACGATCGGGCCCGGCGCGACCTGGCTGTTCCTCGGTCTGGCGCTGGCGATGAACGTCGGCGCGTACTTCTTCTCGGATCGGATGGTGCTGCGCATGCACGGCGCGCGCGAGCTAGCAGTCGAGAAAGCGCCCGGCCTGCACGCCATGGTCGCGGAGCTGGCGGAGCGGGCGAGGATTCCGAAGCCGCGCGTGTTCCTGATCGACGACCCGTCAGCGAACGCATTCGCCACCGGGCGCAATCCCGAGAAGGGCGTGGTCGCCGTGACGCAGGGCATCCTCGACCTGCTGGATCAACGCGAGCTGCGCGGCGTTCTCGCGCACGAGCTGGCGCACATCAAGAATCGCGACATCCTGGTCGCGACCATCGCGGCAGCAATCGCCACCGCCGTGACCTACGTCGCCCAGGCGATCTCGTTCTCGTCGTTCCTCGGCGGCTCGGAGGACGAGGAGGAGGGCTCGGCGGCCGGGGGCCTGCTGTTCGCGCTGCTGGCGCCGGTCGCAGCGATGCTGATCCAGCTCGGCATCTCGCGCTCGCGCGAGTACCTCGCCGACGAGGCAGGCGCGCGCATCTCGGGTGATCCGGAGGCGCTGGCCCGCGCGCTCGAGAAGCTGTCGCGCGGCGCGGATCTCGTTCCGAACGACGCCCAGCCGGCGACGGCGAGCCTGTACATCGTCAACCCGCTGCGCGGCGGAGCGCGGCTCGCGCGCCTGTTCTCGACGCACCCACCGGTGGAGGAGCGGGTCGCGCGGCTACGCGCGCTCGCGCGACGTGAGGAGTCGCTCGCCGCCTGACCATCTGCGTGGCGGCACGAGGGCGGGTGGTCGTGCGGTGCGGTTTGCGGCCACCCGCCGGTTGCCGCTTCAGGAGCGCGCGGCGCCCCAGACCATCGCGCTCGGCACCTCGTCGCCGAGCAGCTCGACCGGGCTGTGCTTGTCGATGTGCCCGATCAGCATGCGGTAGACGCCGTAGCCGACCAGCCCGCGCAGGCGCGGCGAGAAGCCGATCTGCTGGTTCTCCTGCTGACGGATGAAGCCGGCGCAGTAGTTCATCGCGATGCCGACGCGTCGCTCCCTGGTGCGGTTGGCACCACCGCCGTGCCACAGGCTGCAGTACCAGATCAGCACGCTGCCCTTCTTCATCTCTCTTCGAAGGGCGAGCCGGCGGCATCCGATGCATGGCGATCCCGCCGGACCTTGGCTATGTCGAGGCCATGGCGACCACGGCAAAGGACGTGCTGGAGGCGCTGAAGCAGGTGAAATACCCCGGCTTCAAGCGAGACATCGTCTCCTTCGGCATCGTCCGTGACATCGAGGTGGGTGGATTCGGCACCACCATCACCATCGCGCCGCCCGCGGACGCCCCCAATCTGGTGGATCAGATCGGCGACGAGATCGCGCAGGTCGTGGCCGCGCTGCCCGGGGCGGGCGAGCTGACGCTGGTCACCGCCCCACCGGCACAGCCGAAAGCGCTGGCACAGAGCCCCAACACCAGCCGCGCCCAGGGCATCCCGGGCGTGCGCAGCATCGTCGCGGTTGCCAGCGGCAAGGGCGGCGTCGGCAAGTCGACGGTCGCGGTCAACCTCGCGCTCGCGCTCGCCGAGCGCGGTCGCGTCGGGATTCTCGACGCCGACGTCTACGGCCCCAGCGTTCCGCTGATGCTGGGCGTCGAGGACGCGAAGCCGCACGTGACGCAGGAGCGGCGCATCACCCCCATCATGGCGCACGGACTGAAGACGGTCTCGATGGGGTTCTTCGTCGAGCGCGACCGCGCGATCATCTGGCGTGGGCCGATGGTCACCAAGCTGATCGTCGAGTTCATCCGCAACGTCGAGTGGGGCGAGCTCGATTTCCTCGTCCTCGACCTGCCGCCGGGCACCGGCGACGTTCAGCTCACGCTCTCGCAGCAGCTCGCCATGACCGGCGGCGTCATCGTCACCACCCCGCAGGACGTCGCGCTCGCGGACGTGCGGCGCGGGGTACGCATGTTCGAGCAGGTGAAGGTGCCGGTGCTGGGCGTGATCGAGAACATGAGCGGCCACGTCTGCAGGAAGTGCGGCCACGAGACCGAAATCTTCGGTCGCGGCGGCGGCGAGCGCATGGCCGCCGAGCTGAACATCCCCTACCTCGGCGCGATCGCGCTCACGCCACGCATCCGCGACCTCGGCGACACCGGCACCCCGCTCGTCGCGGCGAATCCCGAGCACCCGGTCTCGGAGCAGTTCCGCCAGATCGCCGACGCCATCCGCGAACGCGCCGCCGCCGCAGCCAGCGCCTGACCGCGCGAAACGAAAGAGGCCCCGATGCCATGAGCACCGGAGCCTCTTCTGTGATCCTGCGCGCCCGGCGCGCGGCCGAGCGCCAGCGAGCCGGGGTGAGGAAGCTTTGCGCGGCTTTGCCGCGTGAAGGAGCGGGGCAGTGCCCCGCTCGGCGATCACCAGAAGGTTCCGCGCGGCTTTGCCGCGTGGAAGAGGGGGACAGAGTCCCCCTCGTCCCCCTCTCTTAACTAGTCACTCAGGCGTGAGAGCGCGCGCAACGAGAAGTACTGCGGATCGAAGTCGCGCTCCAGGAACTGCGAGGAGTAGCGGCCGCCCAGCGCGGCGCGATCGGTCTTGTCGTTGACGCCCATCACCATGTTCGGCGTGGTCGCGCTGTAGGTGCCGTCTTCACTCTTCGAGAAATGGTAGCCGCACATCGCGGTGTAGAAGTACTCACCCGCGCGATTGTGGACGTTCTTCCAGTAGATGCGGCTCATGTCCTTGTCGACGTACATGATCACCTTGCCGAAGTTGTAGTACGGGTCGGTCGACTCGCCCTCGAGGATCCACACGGGACGCTTCACGAAGACGAGGTTCTCGGTGATCTGCCAGGGAGCGCCCTCGGCACCGGGGGTCTCGTAGGCGCCGCGCAGGTAGGGGATGGGCACCTCGATGCGCGACGGACCGACCGGATTCTGCTTGAGCGCGTATGGGCCGACGATCGGCGCGAGCACTTCGCCCTCGCCGGTCATCTTCCACTTGTAGTACTCGACCTTGCCCGCGTAGCAGTTCAGGTCGTCCGAGAAGATGTCGAGGCCCGCAATTGGATCGGAGCGCGAGGCCGCGTTCACGCGCCGCGAGCGGCGGGTCTGCGGGATGTACGCCCAGATGTTGTCCTGCGAGGTCCAGTCGTTGAGCTGCTGGCCGAGGATGTTGACACCCTCCGCGTCGGCCGGCTCCATCGCGTGCGACAGGGTCGTGCCGCGCAGGTTCTCGGGGTTGTCGTCGTCCTTCTTGTGACGGCCGAGATAGGAGTTGGCGTGCAGCCACAGCTTGATGCGCCGGAACTCACCGTTGCGGTCGATGCCGTTCAGGGTGAACGTCGCACCGGCGCCCTCGCCCATCTGGTTGGCAAGATAGAAATTCCAGGCGACCTTGCAGGCAGCCTGCGGATCCTTGGGGTCGATCTTCGGAAACGGCTTGCCGAACACCCAGTCCGGCATCTTGCCGGTCGCCTTGTCCTTCAGACCGCACGTCTCGGCGTCGAGCTCGTACTTGCCTTCGTTCGCCTCGGAGGCTGCCCAGTACGTCGTGCTGTAGTTCTCACGGAACTTCTGCGCGTCGAGGGGCACGACCTTGAAGCTGTAGTCACCCGACTTGACGCGCTTCAGGACGGGATCGGGCAGAAGGCCTTCCGCCTTCTGCCAGTTGTCCTTGTTGAGAACGTACTCCCCTTCGTCGCTCCGCGCCTGTGCCGACGTCAGGACCAGGACGGCGAGGGCGAGGGCGAGTCGACTCGTCTTCAGCATGCGAGATTTCCTCCGGTGGTCATAAGAGAACGGATCCCGGGTCGCGGTCAACACTTTCGACCGCATCGGTCGGTTCTCACGGTTCAACGGGTTGGGTCTTGGAGAGCACGACGAGCTTGTCGAACTCCCACAGTAGGACGGCGCCCGCGAGGACGATATTCGTCCCCGGCAATATCTGAACGTACAGCGCGGTCAATGGCGGATTGCGGTCGCCGAGCGCGAGCGTGACCTCCTTGCCGCCGCGGATGGTCACCACGGCGCGGGGCGGCTCGAGGCCGAACTCGGCGAGGTTCTGATCGGGCTCGTCGATCACGACGAGGCGCGTCAAACCGGCCAGCGTCTCGAGGAACCCGTCCAAACGGTCGGACGGAACCACGTCCGCCCCTTGCGGCCGGCTCATCACCCACGCGTCGCCCTTGCGCGCAAAGGAATAGGGAGCGCCGTCGCGCGGCACGACCTCGACCTGCTGCACCTGCTTCGGGTCGAGTTCGACCACACGCTCACCGCCACGCGTCGGCAGCGGTGGCGCCAGACCGGGCAGCACCGTCAGGATGCAGATGACGGCGAGCAGCACGGCGACCAGCGCCATGATGGCGAGGCGGCGAAACGGCGGTCGTACGTCGCCGTCGTCGGCCGCGCGTCGATCGACGTCCGACAACGAATCCGTGGCCGTGCTCATCCAGCGCTCCGGGCGCGCCGCCGCCAGCCTACGAAGGCGCCCAGCAGCAGCGTCGCCCCCGGCAGGACGACCACGGAGATCCAGAACAGCACGCGGCCCTGCGGCGCGGTCAGATGCACTCGCGAGAACGTCCCGCCGGGAAGGATCTCGCGCCGGGTTCCGATCAGCGCCTCGGCCCTGCTGGCGAGGTGGGCGAGGTTCAGGAAGAGATCCCGGTTGCCGAGCGTGCCGACGTAGAGGTTGGAGGCGAACTCGCCGTCCCCGACCACGACGAGCGAGCCGCTGTTCTCGTTGCCGGTCGCGGCCATGCGCGCGATCGCGGCGACCGGTACCGGCCCGAGCAGATCGACCCCCTCCCGGAACGTCGGCACGACCCCCTCGACGACCACGCGATCCTTGTTGGCGAAGGTATCGGTGCCGGTGAACGCGAAGGGAGCAACCTGGACGCCCTCCCGGGTCGGGTCGATCGGTAGGATCGACTGCGCGAGCGGCAGGATCGCCGGCGGCGCACCGGTGTAGGGCAGGATCTGGTCGTTGAAGAATGCGACCTGCGGCGCGAAGCTGTCGGCGAAGAACAGCCGGTTGCGTTCGTCGACGATCAGGTCGTTGCCCTGCTCGATCCCGAACTCGCGCAGCAGGGCCGCGAGGCGCGGCGCCGAGCCGGCCTCGACCAGGAACAAGCCTCCGCCGCCACGCTTCAGGTAACCGTCGAGCGCGGCGATCTCGCCCTCGGTGAAGTCACTGCGCGGATTGGAGATCACCAGCAACGTGACCTCGTCGGGGATCCCGCCGCGCAGATCGGCCATCCTCTCGATGCGGTAGTTCTCGGCTTCGAGCGCTTTCGCCGCCTGCGAGAGCCCGCTCCGGGGATCGGGATTCTTGGGATCGTTCTCGCCGTGGCCGACGGCGAACACGGCCACGCGCTGGCCGCCCTCGATCAGCTTGATCAGGCTGGTGGTCAGCTCTTGCTCGCTGACGTCGCGAACCAGCAGCTTGCGCTCGCCGTCCTCGACCACCGCCGTGTTGTAATTGACGATGCCGTACTGGTTGGCGAGCAGCGGGCTGCGATCGAGGTCGAGCATGCGGAACGTGAAGTGGCTCGACAGGTCGGCGAAGCGCCGCAGCATGTCCTTGACCTCGCGGACCCTGCCCTGCTCCTGGCTGTTGTAGAAGACGGTGAGACGGACGTCCTGCTCGAGCCGGCGCGTGGTGCGCTGCGACTGATCCGACAGCGTGTGCTCGCGGGTCGGGGTCAGGTCGAGGGTGACGTTGTTGGACCAGGCGAGGACCAGCACCAGGAAGCAGATCACCGCCGCCAGCAGGATCTCGACGCCCAGCCATACCCAGTGGGCCGCGGTCGAGCGGGCGCTCACACCACACCCCGCCAGGCGCGGCTCTGCAGCGAGCGCAGGCTCGCGAACAGGAAGAAGACGGTGAAGATCAGGAAGTAGGTGACGTCGACCAGCTGGATGCTGCCGGAAGCGAAGTTGTAATAGTGGTCGAACAACGACAGCAGCAGCAGGACGCGGATGATGCTCTCGTCGCCGACGGCTTCGTTCCAGGTCATGAACCAGAAGAAGACCAGGATGCCGTAGGTCAGCATGGCGGCGACGACCTGGTTCTCGGTCAGGGTCGACGCGGCGATGCCGCAGGCGATGAACGCGGTCCCGAGCAGGATCAAGCCGACGAAGCCCGCGACCGGCGGTCCGAGGTCGAACGGGAAGAAGGCGTAGAAGACGACGAACGGGATCATCGTGAGCAGCACGATGGTCAGGAAGAACACCCACGCCGCCAGGAACTTGCCGAGGATCACCTGATAGTCCTTGACGGGCAGCGTCCAGACGAGCTCGATCGTGCCGAGCTTGCGCTCCTCGGCGAACAGCCGCATCGTCACCAGCGGCAGCACCAGCAGCGTGACCAGGCGATAGTCGACGAAGACGAAGCGCCACAGTCCGGTCGACAGCACCTGCGCTCCGAAGGTCACGAACAGGGCTACGTCGGAGTAGAAGAAGTAGCCCGACAGCACGAGGTAGACGCCCATCAGGACGTACGCCGTCGGCGAGCCGAAATAGGCCGCCAGCTCGCGGCGTGCGATCGCTCTAACGACTCGCAACGGCTGGCTCCTGCGGCATTGCCGGCCCCGGCACCGCGGCGTGCGTCCGGTCACCGACCAGCGAGAGGAAGATCTCCTCGAGCGTCATCACGACTGGCTTGAGCTCGACGAGCCCGAATCCGGCGCCCACCACGGCGCTCGCGATCTCGCGACGGACGTCGTGGCGGTGCTCGCAGCGGATCGTGCAGCGCGTCGCGGCGCCCGGCGTCTCGTCCGCGCGCGCTTCCACCACGTGCGGTACGGCACGCAGCACGCCCAGCACCGCGTCGGCCGGACCGATGATCTCGGCGGCGAACTCGCGGTACGGGCGCAGGTGCTCTTCGAGGCGGGCCGGCGAGTCCACCGCGAGGATCCGGCCGCGGTTCATGATGATCACCCGCGAGCAGATGGTCTCGACCTCGGAGAGGATGTGCGTCGACAGGATCACCGTCCGCTCCGAGCCGAGGCCCTGGACCAGCGCCCGGATCTCGGTGACCTGCTCGGGATCGAGACCGGAGGTCGGCTCGTCTAGGATCAACACCGGCGGTGCGCCGAGCAGCGCCTGCGCGATTCCGACCCGCTGCCGGTAGCCCTTGGACAGGTTGCCGATCAGGCGGTGCGCGACCCGCTCGATCCCCGCGGCACCCATCACGTCCCGGACGGCGGCGCTCACGGTCTTGGTCGCGATCCCCTTCATCTCGGCGATGAAGCGCAGGTAGCGCGCGACCGGCATCTCGCCGTAGAGAGCCGCGCGCTCCGGCAGGTAACCGAGCGAGCGCCGTGCGGCGAGTGCGTCGCGGACGACGTCGTGGCCGGCGATGCTGGCACGTCCCGACGATGGCGGGAACACGCCGGTCAGCATGCGCAGCGTGGTGCTCTTGCCGGCCCCGTTCGGACCGAGGAAGCCGACCACCTCGCCACGCTCGATGTGGAAGGAGACGTCGTGCACCGCGACGGTGGCGCCGAAGCTCTTGTGCAGGTGCTCGGCGTCAATCTCGATCGACATTCCGCTCCCGCGCCTCGACCGACCGACCCGCTGCGTACCACGCCGCACTCCCCGGATGGGAGCACGGCGCCCAGGCCTGCGGAACGTCCTGTTTCATCTGCACACCCGTCGGACTCAGGTGTCTCTCAGGCCGCTGACATCGGTTGCGGAATGGCGATGCCTTCGCGGGCGAGCTTCTCCCGCGCCGCGTCACGGCGCTTGATGAGGAACTTCGGCCGGATCACCTTGACCAGCGCCGGAACCACGACCAGGCCACCGTACGTGTTGAGCGTCATGAGCAAGGCCAGCAGGATGCCCATCTCCGCCTGGAACTTGAGGCTCGAGAAGAACCAGAAGATCGTGCCGGCGAACATGGTGCTGGCCGTGAAGATGATCGCCTTGCCGGTGGTCGCGGTCGCGTAGTCGACCGCATCGTCGACGTCGCGCCCCTCGTCGAAGCAGTCGAGAATACGGCTGAAGTGGTAGATGCCGTAGTCGACGCCGACGCCCGCACCTGCGGCGGCGACGGGCAGCGAGTTCACGTTCAGATCGATGTTGAAGATCACCATCACCGCCTCGCAGAGGAACTGCGAGAAGATGACCGGCACCATCAGGATCGCGGTCGCGATCACCGATCCGTAGGTCAGGTAGAGGCAGAAGGCCACCACCGAGAACACCAGCATCAGGTTCTTCCAGTAGCTCTCCTCGACCTTCTCGTTGACCGCCGCGAGGATGCCGAACATGCCGCCGGCGAGGCGGAAGGACAACTGGTCGTTCTCGCTCTTCGCCGCGAACTCCTTCGCCTTGTTGATGGCGTTGGTGATGATCGCGTTCGAGTGACCGCGGAACAGCGTGACCACCGTGCCGAACTGGTACGAGGGGTCGATGAAGCGGTCGAGATCACCGGCCGAGCCGCTCTGCGTGAAGGTGTAGAAGAGCTGCGCGATGTTCTTCGGGTTGTCCGGGATGAAGCCCCACTTGGGGTCACCCTCGTGGTACAGGCGCGCGAGCTGCTTGACGATGTTGGTCACCGAGACGGACAGCGCCGCACCCTCGACCTGCTCCATCTCCTCGCCATACTCCTCCATCAGCTCGAGCGGCACGCGGGTCTTGATCTGGTCGGGGCTCTTGGTGTCCGCGATCGCGATCAGCTGGTTCGACCCCAGGAAGTGCTCGTCGAGGTAGTCGTAGGCCTGGTTGTACGGGTGATCGGCGAACAGCAGGGCTGCACCCGGCGTCATGTCGCCGACCTTGAGATTCCGGCCGATCGCGAAGGATCCGATGCCCATGACGATCGTCAGCGCGATCACCGCCCAGCGACGCCAGCCCTCGCTTGCCCAGATCACGAGGTTGGTCACCGCCGTGTAGAAGCGCTCCGACCAGCGATGCTTCTCGTCACCGGTCGGCGGCGGCGGCGGGTCGATGTACGACAGGATGATCGGGTGCAGCGTGACCACGCTGATGAAGATCGACACGATCCAGAACGAGGCGAACAGCGCCACCTTCTGGATGAGCGGGATCGGCGCGACCGCCACCAGCAGGATGCCGAGGCCGTCGGTGATGATCGAGGCCATCGCGGGCGGAAACAGCGCGCCGTAGGACGTCACGATCGCCTGGTGCTTGTCGCCGAGGCGGTAGAACTCGTCGTGGTAGCGGTCCATCGATTGGACCGAGTGACTCAAGGCCCGCGCCGTCAAGAAGATCGGGATGACCAGAACCAACGGGTCGAGGTTGAACCCGAGCAACGTTCCGAACGCCAGGCCCCAGATACTCGACAAGATGCCCGAGAACAGCGGTACCCAGACGCCCGTCCACGTCCGGAAGTACACCCAGAGCAGGATGCCGAGGCTGATGAAGGTCAGGACGAAGACGATCAGCACCTGTGGCGCGTACCGCATCACCGATGTGAACAGGTACGGAAAGCCGGTGAACATGATCTCGTGATCGGCGTCGTCCTCGGCCAGCTTCAGGGACTCGAGGCGCTCGTGCATGTAGTTGAAGTCGAGCGCTTCCTCCCAGAAGCCGGCGGTCACCAGCGCGGCGGTGTCGTCCTCCGCGACGTAGACTCCGTGGATGCCCTTGGTCGCGTACACGGCGAAGCGCACGCGTTCGGCGTCCTCCTGTGTTCGCGGTACCCCCGGATAGTAGACCTCGCGGATCTGCACGGCGCCGCGGAAGGTGTTGATACTCTTCATCTTCGGCGAGGCGATGGAGAGGATCTGGTACGGGACGACGCCCTTGGTCTCGATGATGTACTTGGTGACCCGGTCGATCTTCTGCAACGTCTCCGGGTTGTAGATGTCACCGTTCTTCTTCTTGACCACTACCTGCAGCACGTTCGCCGAGCCGAACATGCGGCGGAACTCGTTGTAGATCTTGATGTAGGGGTGCTGGCGCGGGTAGAAATCGAAAAAATCAGTATTCAACCGCATGTCCTTCAGCGAGTAGCAGAAGAACAGGGTGATCAGCGTGACGACGATGGTGACGTGATGACGGTACTTGAGGAGGAACTTCAGGTACGCGTCGATGAGCTTCTGCGGGATCATGACTTTCCTTCTCCGTGCGACGGTGTGGACTCGGCGCGCAGCAGCTTCGCCTGAGCGCCGTCGGTCCGGTAGATCAGACCCGCCCCACCCACGAGAAATCCACGGTCACCGACCATGCTCACGCCGCGGAACCACTCCGACGCGAACTGGATCGGCGTCTTGAACTCCGCCCACTCCTTGCCACCGTCGGAGGAGACCAGGATCGTCCCCTGGCCACCGACGATCCATGCGTACGGCCCCGACAGGCCGACCTCGTAGTACGAGCGCTCCTGGAACGGCGATTTCAGCGGCTTCCACGTCGTACCACCGTCGTCGGTGCGCAGGATCACGCTGTCGATACCGACCGCGAGCCCGGTATTCGCGTCCGAGAAGTGGATGCCGAACAGGGTCGATTCGAGCCCCGATGCCTGCTGCTTCCACGTCGTCCCGCCGTCGGTCGTCGCGAGGATCGTTCCGAATTCACCGGCGATCCAACCATGGTTCTCGTCGACGAAGGACATCCCGTAGAGCAGCGCGTCATTCGGCAGCACGCCGCTGTCGAGCGCCGAGTCGGGCAGCTTGAAGTCCTCGGGGAGGACGATCTCCGTCCACGTCGTGCCGCCGTCCTCGGTGTGCACGATCGCGCCGAAGTCGCCTACGGCCGTGCCGCGCTGCGGCGAGACGAACGCGATCTTGAACAGGTTGCGCTTCACCGGCGTCTGCTGCAGGGCCCAGGTGGCGCCGCCGTCGGAGGTCTTGAAGACCCGCCCGGCAATCGACGACAACCACGCCTGCTTCCCGTCGAGGCAGCTGATACCGAGCATGGGGTCGCGCCCGGAGGCCTCTTGCCGTTGCCAGGTCGCCCCGCCGTCTACGGTCTTGAAGACGCGGCCCAGGTCGCCGACGACCCAACCCTCGTCCGCGCTGGCGAAGCACACGTCGAACAGGTTCTGCCGGATGTCGCGCGGCACGACCACGTCAGCCGCATGTGAGGACGCGACGGCGAAAAGCAGGAGAATGGCCGGCAGGGCCCGCGCCATGGCATGCGAAGCTTTGGCAATCATGCCGGGGCTTCCTTTCTTGGATGGGGATTTCAGCAACGGGGGGAGAGCCTGTCATCCCCGGGCGTGGTTGGCGAACGATTCTCGCCAACCACGCCCGGAGAATCGGGTCAAGCTCTCAGAGTACGTACTCGACCTGGAAGCGGACGTTCGAACGGTCGCGCACCAGACCGATCTGGTTGCGGAACACGCCGCTGTTGATCGTCGTGTAGTCGACGATGAAGCGCCAGGGATCGCGCACGAAGCGGACGTTCGGCTGGAAGAGGAACATCCCCTGCCAGTCGTAGAACATGTTGTACCCAGGGGTGACCTGGAGGGTCGTGTCGGTGAACGGAACCCGGGTGTTGTAGGTCGTGTTGATCGCGAAGGTCTGCAGGAACTGGTCCTGCGGCACCGGCACGACGCGGGTCTGGTTGTTGGGCTCCGGCACGGGCAGGCCCTGCAGCGGATCCATGTCGAAGATGTGCCGCCAGAAGATCTGCGTGCTGATGAAGAACGTCTGGTTCGGGTTCAGGAACCGGATGTACTGGTTCGAGTCCCAGCCCAGCACGACGCCGCTGGTGTCCTTGCGGCTCACGGTGTCGAACTGGCCTCCGAGTACCGGGCCGAGGAAGCCGGTCACATACCCGGGGGTCGTGCCCTTGCCCGGAAAGGCGCCCGCCAGCGGGCCGCGGAACAGCGCCTCGTCGCGGAAGTAAGCGACCTCCGCGCGCAGAACGCTCTTCAGGCTCGGCAGCGCCGTGGTCATCGACGCGCCGTTCACCCAGACCCGCGGCGCGTACTGGTCCGCCGTGATGACGCTGACGCCGCCCGGCACGAACCCAGGGTCGCCGGGCCGCGCCTGGCGGAAGCGCACCGCCTGGGTGTCGAGCATCGTGACGTAGCTCGCACCCGTGAAGGTGAAGTCCGCGTAGTTGAACACCAGGCGTCCGCCGCCGCGCAGGCCGGGCAGACCAGTGGGCGGTCCCTGGAGGTTGGTCAGCGTCTGGCCGGTCGGCGCGCCCAGCGGCGGCGCCCACGGCGATCCACGCGGCGCGCCCGGAATGAAGGCGACGGTGTTGTCCATCGCCGCGTAGCCCTCGAAGAACGCCTGGTCGAACGGCCCGACCGTGCCGAAATTGACGCTGCCGCGCAGCATGTTGAGCGGCACGCGCCGCTCGTCGAGGTCGATGAAGAAGCCGCCGAAGCCGTTGTCGACGGGATTGATGTTGTCGAGCAGCCGAAAGACGTCGGTTTCGCCCCAGACCAGGTTCTGCCGGCCGAAGCGGATGAACACCGGGCCCTGCTCCCAGTCGACGAACGCCTGGAACAGCCGGTTGCGGTAGCTCGCGACGCTGCGCAGGCGGTGCCGGCTGCGCTGCAGGCTGCCGGTGATCGAGTCGAGCTGGGCGGGGTTGAAGGTCGGGCTCTGGCTCAGCGTTGCCTCGAGCTCCTGCCGGGATTCGAGGTTGTTCGCGTAGGCGCTCGGACCGAAGTCGTAGATCCCCTCGTACTCGCCGCGGTAGGTCAGGTTGTACTTGAACGAGGTGACACTCTTCGGCAGGGCGTCGCCCCACCAGTCGAGCAGGTCGTGGTTCCACTTCATCTCGAGGAAGTACCGGTTCTGGATGAGGTTTCCGGCCCCTGAGTACGGGTAGGTCCCGCCGAAGCTGCAGGTCGCGAGCGCCTCGGGCGGCGCGCCGGCGCAGGTGTCCGGCTGGTTGCCGGGCCGCGTCGACTGCTTCGCCATCGTGCCGACGCGCGCATTGACGTAGGCGCGCATGGTGAGGTTGATCGTGCCCTCTTCGTTGAGCGCGATCGCTCGTGCCTCGCGCGGCAGGCTCGCCGCGACCAAAACGCCGGCCAGTATCGCGAACAGCCAAGTCGCCAGTCTTCGCGTCATCGGACCCCCCTTGAACGAACAGCCTCCGCCGGGACCGTGATAGACCCCGCCGACGCTCCATCATCCCCCGGAGCGCGCACGTTCTACGCCGTCCGAATTTCACGTGTCAACGACTCTTGACTCAGCGAGGCCTCTTTCGGGACGCAAATCGCCCGAGCGGGCCGTCGAGCGGCGCGAGCCGGACTTTGACTGTCACCAGCGACGCGCGATAAACGCTCGCCCCTGTTCGGCCGGGGGGAATCGTAGCAATGCCGGCCGCCGGCAGACCGACGGTCGTCGCACGCGACGGGAGGAAACATCGCATGGAGGCTCCACAGCGAGAGCGGCGGGCGCGACCGGCCGCTCTCTCAACATTGCTCGCGCTCGCCCTGCTGAGCGGCGCTGCAGCCGAGGTCGCCGCCGAGCCCTACATGGCGATCCGCGAAGGGCGGAAGTGCGGCTCGTGTCACGTCAACGTGCGGGGCGGTGGCATGCGGACGCTGCTGGCCAACACCCACATGCAGGAGATCACGCACTACCGGGATCTCTTCCCTGAGTTCGCGGAGGCGACCGAGGTCTTCACCGGACAGATCACCAGCTTCCTGTCGCTGGGCGCCGACCTGCGGGTGGACAACGCGCTCGTCTTCCAGGACGAGCCCAACGCCGAAGGCCGGGTGCCGAACGACAAGGTCTTCCGCTCCAACGTCGACGAGAACATTCTCGAGGTGCGCGAGGCGGCGATCTACGGGTTGGTCGACCTCTACCCGGAGTATCTCTCGTCCTACATCGACGTCTCGTTCGCTCCTGGCGGGACCAACGTCCGCGAGGTGTTTGGCCTGCTGCGCGGCCTCCTGCCTTGGGGCAGCTACATCAAGGCCGGCCGGTTCTTTCTCGACTACGGCCTCGGCTACGAGACCGACGACCTGTTCAGCCTGGACAACCCGTCACAGAATCTGTTCGTCCGCGGTCGCACCGGCACCGACTTCAACGCCTACGACGACGGCATCGAGATCGGGCTGCAGCCGGGCCCGTTCCACATCGCGGCTTCGGTCACCAACGGCTCCCCCGGCGATTCCGACGTTCGCTTCACGTTCACCACGTACGCGATGCTGCGCGACCTGCCGGTGGTCGAGAACGCCATCGTCGGCGCCTCGTTCCTGCGCGTGGCGCCCGACGGCAGCGAACGGATCGCGTACGGATTCTTCGCCGGCGCGAATCTCGGGCCGCTCGAGTACCATGCCGAGATCGACTTCCTGCACGACGACCAGGACGCCGCCGCCGCCGACCCGGCCAAGGCGGTCGGCACCTTCCTCGCGTACGGCGAACTCAACTATCTGCTCTGCGACTGGATCAACACCAAGGTGTTCGGCGAGTACGCCGACAACGACGGCCAACCGGACAACACGGATTCCGCCCAGAATCGCTTCGGGGCCGGGATCGAGCCCTTCCTGTCCCGCTTCCTGCAGGCACGGCTGTTCTACTCGGTCGCCAACGGCCCCGAGAACCTGCCGATCGCGAACCAGAATTGGCTGGTGATGGAGCTACACCTTTTCTTTTGAGGATCTCATTGCGCCTCGACCTTGGTGACGACCAGGACCGACAGGCCGTTGCGGGCGAATTTTTTTCCTGAGATCTGGGCGGTCTGGCCGGCGAGCTTCTTGACGGCTCCGTAGGGCGCCGGCTTGGCGTGGTCCTCGACGAGCAGGATGAGGCTGCCGTCGGCCGACAGCACGCCGAGCGGCTGACCGCCCTTGGCGCACATCTCGGCGCACTCCTGGTGTGCGCTACCGCGCCCCTTGTCACCGCGCGGCACGTAGCAGGCGAGGTCGACGATCTCGCCGCTGACGGTGGCGTCCTCGCCGCCGGGCTCGGCGCCCGCGCGTGCGACCGCTGCAACGACCGCGACCGCGACGAAGATCGAGCAAAGAATCTTCCACATGAGGTCTCTCCCAGGTTCGGCGTCCGTGTTGTGCGCTCGCGTTCATCGAGCGCGCGCGCCGCACAGTCAAGCGCGCAGGGTCGCGACCGGCTCGCCGGCGGGTGCGCGCAAGCCTTGCTTGTGTCGAGAGCAATCGTCTGATCCAATGCGGTCTCTCAGACGAAGACACCGACCCTGGAGGCATCATGTTTCGCACGTGCATCCGGAGCCGGCGACTGCTGTTTCTCGTTGTTGTGGTTGGGTTGAGCGTGGTTGTGGCTCGCGCCGCCGGGGCGCGTGAGAAAGCACCGCGGCTCGAGTTTGGCAGCAACTTCCACCTTCCTCCGTCGCTGGAGGAGAGCGTGCGCTTCTGGATCGACGTCTTCGCCCGCTACTCGCTCGACGAGGCGATCGTCCACGACCGCGAGAACCCGGCGCACGTCTTCGCGATCGTCGACCTGGACACCGGACGCACGAAGGAGATCGACGCGGTGCGGCGGCGCTACCGCAAGATCACGGCCTCGTTGCGCAGCGCGGCACCGGGTGAGATCGCGGCGCTGATTGCACCGATCGGGCCACCGCTCGACCTGCGCTGGCTCGCCGCGGCCGGCGATCGCATCCGTGTGCAACCCGGACAGCGCGAGGTGTTCCGGCGCAGCATCATCCGCTCGCAACGCTATCTGCCCCTGCTGCGCAAGGTGCTCCGTCAAGCAGATGTTCCACTCGAGCTCGCCTACCTGCCGCACGTCGAATCGTCGTTCGACGTCGACGCCGCATCGCACGCCGGCGCCATCGGCCTCTGGCAGCTCATGCCGGAGACCGCGAAGCAGCGCCTGCTGCGCGTCGACGCGAAGGTCGACGAGCGCAAGCACCCCTACAAGGCGACCGCCGCCGCCGCGGGCTACCTGCGCGACGCGTTCGATCAGCTGCAGAGCTGGCCGCTGGCGATCACGTCCTACAACTACGGCATCAACGGCACGCAGCGCGCCGTCGACAACATCGGCTCGCGTCAGCTCAACGACGTCCTCGAGCAGCACTCGAGCCCGCTGTTCGGGTTCGCGAGCCGCAACTTCTACGCACAGTTCCTCGCAGCGCTGCACGTCGCGCAGAACGAGGACTACTACTTCCCCGAGATCGCCGAGATGCGCCGCCGCGAGTACGTCGTCCAGAAGGGCGACACCCTGTGGATGATCGCACGCCGGCACGGCGTCTCGGTGGAGAGGATCCGCTCGGCCAACAAGTCGCTGACCACGGCCGCACGGCTGCAGCTCGGACAACGCATCATGATGCCCGGCTGACGGCGTGACCGACGAGGACGGCCAGACCGGCCACATCGAGGCCGCCGCCACGGCCCTGCTGCGCGCCCGCTACCCGATCGCGCTCACCGGTGCCGGGCTGTCCGTGGAGAGCGGTATCCCGCCGTTCCGTGGACCCGGCGGCCTGTGGACCAAGCACGGCGAGCCGCCGATGAACGGCTACGCGCTCTTCCTCGCCGATCCCGAGCGCGCCTGGCGGCAACGGCTCGATCCGCAGGGACCGATGCGCGAGCTATTCGAGAAGCTGGCGGCGGCGAAGCCGAATCCGGGGCACGCCGCGCTGGTCGACCTCGAGCGCATGGGCCTGCTGCGCTGCATCGTCACCCAGAACATCGACGATCTGCACCGCGTCGCGGGACAGCGCGAGCTCGCCGAGATGCACGGCAACGCGACCCTGGTCCGCTGCATCGACTGCGTGTCGCGCTGGCCGCGCGAGCAGATCGCGCTCGACGTCCTGCCGCCCCGCTGCGCGCGCTGCGGCGGCCTACTCAAGGCGGACACGGTCTCGTTCGGCGAGCCGATTCCGCCCGACGTCCTCGAGCGCTGCCAGCGCGAGGCGCGCACCGCCGACTGCATCCTGGTCGCGGGCACCTCAGCGACCGTCTACCCCGCCGCCGCGCTGCCGATCGAGGTCCTCGAGCGCGGCGGTACGCTGATCGAGGTCAACCCCTACGAGAGCGAGCTCAGCGAGGTCGCACGCATCATCGTGCGCGGCCCCGCCGGCGAAGCCCTCCCCCGCATCGCCGCCGCCTGCCGCAAGCTCGCGGGGGGCAGCGAGTGCTGGGCGCAGCGACCAGGGTGAGGTGGCTCCGCGTGGCTTGGCCGCGTGGAGGAGAGGGGCAGCGCCCCTCTCAGGGATTGGCAAAGAACTTCTCGATGGTGCCGGCGACGATCTCGATGTCGCGCGTCGCGTTGCTGCGGAAGACGCGCAGGCGGATCGGGTCGCCGCTGCGGCGGCGCCAGATGCGCTCGTAGAGCGCGCGCCGGTCCTGCACCTGCGCGCCGTCGATGGCGACCACCACGTCGCCAGGCTCGAGACCCGCACGCGCGGCCGGGCTGTCCGGCACGACGCCCGCGAGCACGACGTGATCGCGCAGCGCGTAGCAGGTGATGCCGAGCCAGGCGCGGGCGGCGGCGGTCACGTAGCGGCCGGTTCGCGCGACCTCGTCCAGCACCGGGGTCGCGAGGGAAGCTGGCACCGCGAGCGTGAACTTGCCGACCTCGGCGAGCGACAGTGCGACGACCCCGATCATGCGACCGTGCGCATCGAGCAGGGGCCCGCCGCCAAGACCGGGATTCTGCACCGTGACGGTGATCGCGCGCTCCAGCAGGTACTCCCAGAACGCCTCGAAGACGTCGATCGAGCTGACCGCACCGGAATCGACGCGGCGGCCGTCGGCGACACTCGCGACCAGGAACGCCTCCTCACCCGGCTGCACCTCGTCGAGCGAGCGAATGGCGATCCGCGCCTTCGGTGGATCATTGATCTTGACGACGCCGAGCCCGGACGCGTAGTCGATGCCGACGACTTCACCGATCTGGGTCTCGCCTTCCTCGAGCGTCACCTCGATCGTCTTGCTGCCGATCAGGAGATAGTGCGCGGTGACGACCAGACCCCACGGCGCCACCACCGTGCCCGTGCCGGCGCGCTCGGTGCCGAGGATCTCCGCGGAGGGGTGATCGTCGGCAATCTCCGCACGAAGGTGGACCGTCGCCGGCACGACCTTGCGCAGCAGGTGAATCGAGGCGTTCAAGACGGTATCCCTCTGGCAGCCGTGCCGGCATCGCCGGGCGGTACGATTGGGGACCGCATGTCCGTGCTGGAACTCGACATCTCTACGACGCCCGAAGCCCTCTTCCGCAGCATCGGCGGCGAGAGCGGCGCATTCTGGATCGACGGTCTGGCCGCCGGCGGGGCCACCTTTATGGGCTGCGCTGCCGAGGCGCAACTGGTTCTGCACGCCGACGGCACGCTCGAGCGCGACGGCTCCGGCAGGCAGGAAGCGCCGACCGGCGGCGTGCTCGCCGCCATCGAAGCGTTCGTCGCCGAGACCGCGCCGCTGGCGGGCGCACACGGTGCGCCGCGCACCATCGGCTTCTTCGCCTACGATCTCGCCGGCCTGCTCGAGCCGACCATCCGCCCGCGTCGCGATGCGAGCTGCGCGCTGCCGCTGGCCCGTCTCGCGCGCTACGACGCCGTCGTGGAGGTCGTGCCGGCGCGCACCGCCGGCGACGCCGGCGCGCAACGCGTCACCGCCCGGATCCACGCCACCAGCCCGGCCGCTGCGGAGCGCTGCGCGCGGGTCGTCTGCCGCGCGAACCCGGCGTCGCCCGAGCCACGGGGCCCGGCGATCGCGTGCGTTCCGTGCATCGTCGAGGCGCCCTGCGAGGACGCGCACGTGCGCGCGGTCGAGCGCGCGCTCGCCTACATCGCCGCCGGCGACGTCTACCAGGTGAACCTGGCGCAGCGCTTCCGCGTGCGCAGCGACGACGCGCCCGCCGAGGTGTTTTTGCGCTTGCGTGCGGCACAGCGCGTGCCGTTCGCGAGCTACCTCGACTGCGACGGGTTCTCGGTGCTGTGCGGCTCACCAGAGCGTTTCGTGCGCATCGCGGGCACGACGATCGAGACCGAGCCGATCAAGGGAACGCGGCCGCGCGCCGACGATCCCGATGATGACACCACGTTGCGTGCAGCACTGGTCGCCGATCCGAAAGAGCGCGCGGAGCACGTCATGATCGTCGACCTCGAGCGCAACGACCTCGGCCGGATCTGTGCGGCCGGCAGCGTCACGGTGCCGTCCCTGATGCGCGTCGAGTCGTTCGCGACGTTGCATCACATGGTCTCGACGGTGCGCGGCACCTTGCGCGCCGACGTCGGGCTCGCGAGCGTGCTGCGTGCGACCTTCCCGGGCGGCTCGATCACCGGCGCGCCGAAGATCCGCGCCGCGCAAGTCATCGCCGAGCTCGAGGCACGGCCGCGCGAGCTCTACACCGGCGCGATCGCCTGGTTCCGTGGGCCGCGCGACTTCGACTCGGCGATCGCGATCCGCACCGCGATCGCCCGTGACGGCATCTACACCTACCATGCAGGAGGCGGCATCGTGGCCGATTCGGATCCGCAGCGGGAGTACGCAGAGTGTCTGCTCAAAGCCGTGCCTTTCCTGCGCGCGGTGCAGGTGACGCTGCCCGGAGCGCACGGGACGTCGTCCGCGCCTCCGGACCGCGCCCGCAGCGCAGGCGCGCCGGGGCTACCCGTTTGAGCGCGACGCGGGCGGCGCGCGCGGCGCGGGGACGGGACATGGTCTGGCTCGACGGCCGCCTCGTCCCCGCGGCGCGCGCCACGATCTCGGTGTACGACCGCGGGTTCCTCTACGGCGACGCGGTGTTCGAGACGGTACGCGCCTACGATGGACGGCTCTTCCTGTGGCCGCTGCACGCGCGCCGCCTCGCGGCGAGCCTGCGCGCCTTCCGGATCCCGCCGCCGCGCGTCGACCTGGCGGCCGCCGCCCGGGCGGTGCTCGGCGCGCGCGGGCTCGGTGACGGCGCGGTGCGCGTGACGGTCAGCCGCGGCACGGGCGAAGGGCTGGTCGCACCGAGCGGGCTGCAGCCGACGGTGGTCGTGATGGCGCGCACGATCCCACCCGAGCTGCCCGAGCAGCGCGCGCGCGGCGTGAGCGTCCTCCTGCTGCCCTTCGGACGCGGCCACGGCGCCGTCACGGACGGGCACAAGACCAACGCCTACCTGCCCGCCGTGCTCGGCAAGACGCACGCCGCCTCGCGCAACGCCTTCGAGGGCATCTACGTGGAGCAGGACGGCATGGTCAGCGAGGGCACGACGAGCAACGTCTTCGCCGTGCGCGATGGCCAGCTCTTGACGCCCCCCCTCGAGGCCGGCTGCCTGCCGGGCGTGACGCGCCAGGTCGTCCTGCACCTCGCAGCGGAGGAGGGCCTCGCCGGTGAGACCATGGCGCTGCAGGCGGCGACGTTGCACGAGATGGACGAGGTCTTCCTGACGGCAAGCACCCTCGAGGTGCTGCCGGTGGTCCGCATCGGCCGCCAGCGTGTGGGCGACGGCAAACCCGGACGCCTGACCCGCCTGCTGCAGGAGCGCTACCGGAGCTTCGTCACGCGCACCCTGGCGCGCACTCGCTGAAGCGCGCGATCAGGTCCCGATCAGGAAGGGCAGCGCCGCCATTCCGGCACCGACGAGTACGCTCATGGTCGCCATGGTCGCTTCCTGGGCCTTGTCGTAGAAGGACTTCTGCCCGCGCGCCGCCATGGCCTCCTCGTCGTCCTCATCGCCGGCGGCATCGGCGGGCACGTAGGTGCCGTCGCCTTCCGCTTCGAGCAGCACGCCCTCGTCGTCGGGACCGGACCTGGAACCTGCACCGCCAGCGCGCTGCGACGGCGGCACGGCGCCCTCGCGGGCGAGCCAGCCGACGCTCGGTGAGGGCTCGCGCATGATCTCGTCGAGCGAGCTGGTGCCGCTGCCAAGGCCGTCGTGGAAGAACGGATCATCGAACGGATCGTCGGGATTGAGCAGCGACTTGTTGCTGCTGCACGCGATCGCGAACAGCGCGACGACCAGAACGGGGCCTAGCAACTTCCCGAACACCGGTTCACCTCCGCGCGTCCTTCCTACCAGCGGGCCTGCAAAAAAGGAACTCGGCGCCTCACGCCGTCCCGGTACGCCCGGCGGCCGCCCGGACGAACTCGGCCGGCAGAACACTGCGCAGAAAGCGTCCGGTGTGCGAGCGGCTGCAGCGTGCGACCTCCTCCGGCGTGCCGGTGACGACGATCTCACCGCCCGCATCGCCGCCCTCGGGGCCGAGATCGATCACGTGGTCGGCGCACTTGATCACGTCGAGGTTGTGCTCGATCACCAGCACCGTGTTGCCGCCGGCCACCAGGCGCTGCAGGACCTCGAGCAGGCGCCGGATGTCCTCGAAGTGCATGCCGGTGGTCGGCTCGTCGAGGATGTAGAGCGTCTTGCCGGTCGCGCGGCGCGACAGCTCCTTGGCCAGCTTGATGCGCTGCGCCTCGCCGCCGGACAGCGTCGTCGCCGACTGCCCGAGGTGGATGTAGTCGAGGCCGACGTCGTGCAGGGTCTCGAGCTTCACGCGGCAGGATGGCACCGCGGACAGGAACTCGAGTGCCTCCGCGACCGACATGTCGAGCACGTCTGCGATCGACTTGCCCTTGTAGAACACCTCGAGCGTCTCGCGGTTGTAGCGCCGGCCGTTGCAGACGTCGCAGGTGACGTAGACGTCGGGCAGGAAGTGCATCTCGATCTTGATCAGGCCGTCGCCGGCGCAGGCCTCGCAGCGGCCGCCCTTCACGTTGAAGGAGAAGCGCCCGGGCTCGTAGCCGCGCACCCGCGACTCGGGAAGTTGCGCGAACAGATCGCGGATCGGCGCGAACAGGCCGGTGTAGGTCGCAGGGTTGGAGCGCGGCGTGCGCCCGATCGGCGCCTGGTCGATGTCGACCACCTTGTCGAGCAGTTGCCAGCCGAGCACCGCCTCGTTGTCCCCGACCGGGACCTTGGCGCCGTTCAGACGGCGCGCGAGTGCCGCGCACAGTGTGTCGATGATCAGCGACGACTTGCCCGAACCCGACACGCCGGTCACGCAGGTGAGCGTGCCGAGCGGCACGTCGACCGAGACGTCGCGCAGATTGTGCAGCTTGGCGCCGCGCACCTCGAGCTTCCAGCCGTTGCCCTTGCCACGCACCTCCGGCACCGGGATCTCGCGCGTGCCGCTGAGGTACTGACCGGTGAGCGAGCCCGGATCCTGCGCCACCTCCGCCGGCGTTCCCTGCGCCACGATCTCGCCACCGAGACGACCGGCACCAGGCCCCATGTCGATCAGGTGGTCGGCGGCCATCATGGTGTCGCGGTCGTGCTCGACCACGACCACCGAGTTGCCGAGGTCGCGCAGCCGCTGCAGCGTCGCCAGCAGGCGCTCGTTGTCGCACTGGTGCAGGCCGATCGACGGCTCGTCGAGGATGTAGAGCACGCCGACCAGCGACGAGCCGATCTGGGTCGCCAGCCGGATGCGCTGCCCCTCGCCACCCGACAGCGTCCCGGCACCGCGGTCGAGCGTCAAGTAGGTGAGGCCGACGTTGGCGAGGAAGCCCAGGCGCTCGCTGATCTCCTTCAGGATCAGGCGTCCGATCGCGAGCTGCTGTGGCGTCAGCTCGAGCGTCTCGAAGAACTCGAGCGCCGCCGTGATCGACAGCGCGGTCACCTCGGCGATCGAGCGTCCGCCGATCTTGACGAACTGCGCCTCGCGCTTCAGCCGCGCGCCGTGGCACGTCTGGCACGGACGCTCGCTCTGGTAGCCGCGCAGCTCCTCGCGGCGCAGCTCGGACTCGGTCTCGCGGTAGCGCCGCTCGAGCAGCTTGAGCACGCCGTCGAACGGCCGCGCGACCTTGCGCCCCGCGCCGAAGCTGAGCTGGATCGGGGTCGTGCCGGTGCCGCTCAGCAGCGCGTCCTTGAACTCCTCGGGCAGCTCGCCGAAGGGCACGTCGAGCTTCACCTTGAAGAGCTTGGCCAGCCCGTCGAGCAACGGCTTGTAGGCCTCCGGACGCTTGCCCCAGGGCGCGATCGCGCCCGCGGCAATCGACAGCGCGTCGTCCGGGACGATCTTGTCGGGATCGAACACATGCTCGACGCCGAGGCCGTCGCACGTCGGGCATGCGCCGTGCGGGCTGTTGAACGAGAACATGCGCGGCGCGAGCTCGGGGTAGGACACGCCGCAGTCCGGGCAGGACAGCTTCTGCGAGAACAGGTGCTCGCCGACCTCGGGCTCGCCGGCGGCCTTCGCGCGCTGCTTGCCGCCGCCCCCCTCGCGCCCAGCACCCTCGGCGGGCAGCAGCTCGACCTTGACGAGATCTCCGCCGTAGCGAAACGCGGTCTCGAGCGAGTCGGCGAGCCGCTTGGCGATGCTGTCCTTGACGACCAGCCGATCGACCACGACGTCGATGGTGTGCTTGAGGGTCTTCTTGAGGACGATGTCCTCGCCGAGGTCGCGTAGCTCGCCGTCGACCCGGACGCGCGCGAAGCCCGCCTTGCGCAGGTCGAGCAGCTCCTTGCGGTACTCGCCCTTGCGATCGCGCACCAGCGGCGCCAGCACCTGGATGCGGGCGCCCTCGGGCCACGACAGCACCCGGTCGACGATCTGCTGCACGGTCTGCGAGGTGATCGGCTTGCCGCACTGGTGGCAGTGCGGGATGCCGACGCGTGCGAACAGCAGCCGCAGGTAGTCGTAGATCTCGGTGACGGTGCCGACCGTCGAGCGCGGGTTGCGCGAGGTCGTCTTCTGCTCGATCGAGATCGCCGGCGACAGGCCCTCGATCGAGTCGACGTCGGGCTTCTGCATCTGCTCGAGGAACTGCCGCGCGTAGGCCGACAGCGACTCGACGTAGCGCCGCTGGCCCTCGGCGTAGATGGTGTCGAAGGCGAGCGACGACTTCCCCGATCCCGACAGCCCGGTGATGACCACCAGCTTGTCACGCGGGATCGTGACGTCGACGTTCTTGAGGTTGTGTTCGCGGGCCCCGCGAATGACGATCCGGTCGGCCATGCGCCCGCTCCTAGGTAGCGTGCAGGGAGGCGAAAGCAATCGCACCGCGCCCTCGATCCGGCTTGCCTGACTCCAGATTTCAGCGCATGGTCGCACGCTTGCGCGGCCAAGCGCCTCCTGGGAGGAAGCTCCTGCGAGCACTCACGACCACGCTCTGCGTGCTCGCCGCGCTGCGCATGCTGCTCGTCGTCGCGCCGGCGCCGATGTACGGCTACGCGAACAACTACGACTTCGTCCGCGTGTCGGCATGGTTCGACCTGTGGGCGCTGCCACCGGCCGGGGCCGAAGGCTTCGATCCGCGCGCGCAGCACCCGAGCGCGCCGCTGCGCTGCTACCGGATCGATCCCGGGATCACGACCGAGATCCGCTACCCGAGCACCGAACTCGGCTTCGTCTGGCTCGCGCTGCGCGTCAACGACGCGTGGCGCGCCGTCACCGGGCCGAGCACCTGCGAACTCGACCTGCGCGTGCTCGGCCTGCTGCGCGCGGCGCTGCTGCTCGCCGCCGGCATCGCCGTCACTGCCGCCTTCTTTCGCCGCGCGCCCAGCGCCGGCGTCGGCTCGGCGCTGATCCTCGCGGTGGTGCTGGCCGACCCCGCGATGCTGCTGCTGTTCAACACCCTGTACAGCGAGTTCTCGACCGTCCTGTTCACGTACCTGGCGTGCGCCGGGATCCTGTACGTGCTCGCGTTCAGCCGCTTCGGCCTCGGCCCGGGTGTGCTCCTCGGCGCGACGATGCTGGCGCTGGCCGGCACCAAGACGCAGTACGCGGGCCTGTCGCTGGTGCTGTCCGTGGTGCTCGCGCTGGGCACGCTGACACCGCGCGCACGCGCCGTGGCCTTCCGCCCGCGGGCGGCGACCGTTACGCTGGCCGCCCTCGGGGCGCTGATCGGGCTGATCGTCCAGCAGCGCGCGGCGATGGGCGGCGGCTACATGTGGGCGATGCGCATGGGCGCCGCCACCGACACCTTCTTTGGCGCGATCCTGCCCAATCACTCCGATCCCGAGCGCGCGCTCGCCCTGCTCGGCCTGCCCGAGCGCTGCCGGCCGTACGTCGGTCGCACCTGGTACGACGAGGGCATGCAGCCGCCGCCGTGCCCCGAGGTCGCGGACGTCTCGCGCCTGGGCATCGCACGCCTGCTGCTCGACGACCCCGCGCTCGGCGTGCGCCTCGCGGCGCGCGCGCTGCCCATGCTGCAGCCGCTGATCGTGCGCTACTACGGACAGGTCGAGGGGCAGGATCGCGTGCAGGCCGACGCACGCTGGACGTCGGGCATCGTCAGCGTGTCGCGTGCCGTCGAGGCGCTACCGGCACCGCTGTTCGCGGCCCTCGTCGCCATGACGGTCCTCGCCGGCGCCCTCGCCGGCGTCGATCTCGTGTTCGCGTGGCGCGTGTCGGGCGCTCCCGCTAGCGCCGAGGTGCTGCTGCCGCTGCTCGTCGTCCTGGCGTGCGTGGTCGAGTTCTACGCGTTCGCCTCGTCGTTGATCGGTGCGGGCTTCATCGACCTGGCGCGGCACGCGCTGGCCGGTCAGCTCGCGTTCCTGGTGCTCCTCGTCGCGGGTCCGCTCGAGCTGCGGCGCACCTTCGCGCGCGCCGCGCACTACTCGACGTAGCCGAGCGCGCGCAGGCTCTCGCCGAGCTTCGGATCACGCGCGCCGGTGAGCGGTGGCCGCACCGCGTGGTCGGCGCGCCACGCGTCGAGCACGGCCAGGTTCTCGCGCAGAAGATCCGGCTGGCCGGCGGCGAGATCGTTGGTCTCGCCGGGATCCGCGGCGACGTCGAAGAGCTGCAGGGCCGGCGACTCGTACCAGAGCCGCAGCGACGGCCCGACGCGCTCGCGGTGGTTCTTCAGCTCGCGTGAGTCGATGATCTTGAGCGACCCGCGACGCATGCCGGTCGAGAAGCCGCCGTAGTGCTCGAAGAAGGCCGACCCGTCGCCGGGACGCTCGCGCAGCAGCGAGTCACCACGAAAGCTGTCCGGCTGGCGCAGGCCGACCAGCGACAGGATCGTCGCGGCGATGTCCAGGTTCTCGACCACGTCCGGAACGCGCGCCGGTCTCGCCAGCGCAGCCGGCACGTGGATCAGCAGCGGCACGTGCACGGTGGTCTCGTAGAGACCGGCGTGCGCGAAGTAGATGCCGTGCTCGCCGAGGCTCTCGCCGTGATCCGCGGCGACGACGACGATGGTCTCGTCGAGCAGATCCGCCGCTCGCAGGTGGTCGAACAGCACGCGTAGCTGGTCGTCGAGGTAGCGCAGCGACGCGTCGTACATGGCGGTCATGTACTCGACGTTCGGCAGCGCGAACAGGCCGTCGATGAACTCCGGCAGGATCAGCGTGCGGTCGACCGTCTCCTCGGTCGGCGGCGGGCCCTGCCAGAACAGGTGTCGCAGCGCCGGCACGGGCTGGTACGGCAGGTGCGCGTCGAAGTAGTGCACCCAGAGATGGAACGGCTCGCCGGCATGCGCGCGCACGAAGCCGAGCGCCTTGCGCGTGGTCTCCTCGCCGAGCTGTGCCGTGCCGCGCGGCGGCATGTCGACCTCGTCGAAGCCCTGGTCGAGGCCGCTGCCGACACCGAGGAAGTCGACGCTGACCACCGCCCCGGTCGCCCATCCCGCGGACCGCAGCACCTCCGCCAGGGTCAGCTCGCGCTGCGGCAACGCCGGCCCGTCGTTGTTCCAGATGCCGAGGTCGCTGCAGTAGCGTCCGGTGAACATCGAGAAGTGTGACGGCCGCGTGTTGGTCACCTGCGCGTAGGCGCTCGCGAAGAAGCGCGACTCGCCCGCGAGCTTCTCGAGAAACGGCGTCGTCGCGCGGCGGTAGCCGTAGGCCGACAGGTGATCCGCACGAACGGTGTCGAGCGTGATCCAGATCACGTTCGGGCGCTCGGGGTGCGCGCTCGCCATGCCACGCACGAGGGGATCGACGATCTCGACATTCGCGCCACCGGCTGCTGCACCGACCGCAGTCATGCTGAGCGTGAGCCTGCCGCGGCCTTCCAGGCTGGTGCGCAGCGGAACGTCGACGCGCTGCAGCGCGTCCTCGGCCAGCACGACGGTGGTCGACGAGCCCGACGCAGGTAGCGCCAGCAGCGGCTCGAAGCGCGCGTCGATGCGCAGCTGCAGCGGCTGGGTCGCCGGCTGCGCGCGCACCAGGCCGAGGGCGACCTCCGCTCCGGCCGGCAGGAAGACCTCCGGGTAGGTGATCTCGATCGGCAACGAGGCGGCGGCCGCCGGCAGCGCCGGATGCGGGTCGAGCGCATGCCACCGATCGAGCGCGAAGCGGCGCGCGAACGGCGCCTGCGCCGAGCCGACAAAGCCCGCGTCGTGCGCCAGCGAGCGCTCGTAGGGTGCGCTCCGCGGTGCGCGCCACGCATGATGGGGAACGCCGCGTCCGAGCTGGACCTCGAGCGGTCCGTCACCCGCCAGCTCGACCAGCCTGGTCTGTCCGGCGAGTTCGACGATCGCGGCACCGCCCTGCGCGCTGCGCTCGAAGGTCACCGCGACCCGGTCGCCTGCGACCGGGATCTCGATCGCCGGCGCGGGCGCGCTCATCTGGAGCAGGCAGCCGGCGCGGCCGCGGCTGCTCGCGCCGATCGTCCAGCCGCCGGGACGCTGCAGCTCGGCGAGCGCGATCCGCTCGCCGGCCTCGAGGCTCACGTCGCAGAGCTGGACCTGCGGCTGCGCCGGGGTCGCGTCCGGCGCGTCCGCAGCGACTTTCGCCGGGACCGGACTGACCCGCAGCACGCGCTGCTCGGCAGCGAAGCGCATGCCGACCCGCCCTGCAGCGTCGGCCGTGGCGCTCGGTTGTGCCCGCGCCACGTCGAAGGTCGGGCCGAACACCGCGACCATCATCCACGCGCAGCGCCGAAGCACCCGCCTGGCCGATCCCTGTCGCGAAGTCCGCACCGCTCTCGGGACTAAGGGGCCCACCGGGCGAGGTCAAACTCCCGGGACGTCGGCGGCACTGCGGGGTCGCGAGCCGGACGGAGCGGTTGCCCGCCCGGCCGGCTCGTCGAGGAGATGTACTACTTCAGGTTGTAGAGCCCGATCGCGTTGCCGGCGAGGATCTTGTGCAGCTCGTCGCTCGGCACGCCGAGCGCGGTCTCGCGGATCTGCTTGCGCGAGTACGGCCACTCGCAACCGTGGTGCGGGTAGTCCGTCGACCACATCATGTTGGCGACGCCGATCCGGTGCCGGTTCTCGAGCGCGTAGGCGTCCTTCATGAACGTCGAGTGCCAGTTGCGGCGGTAGTAGTCCGCCGGCTGCATCTTCAGATTGCAGTCCGCCCAGCGGCGGTTGCGCCAGTAGCGGTCGTCGAGCTGCTCGAGGAAGTACGGGATCCAGCCGCAGCCCGCCTCGACGCCGACCATCTTCAGGCCGGGGAAGCGGTCGAAGACCTCGGAGATGATCATCTGACCCATGACCTTCGGCATGTCGAGCATGCCGGTGGTCGCGAGACCGGGGATGTCGCCGCCCTGCTGGCCGGTCGCCTTCGGCGGCGCGGCGAAGCGCGGCGTGATGCGCACGTGCACGTGGATCGGGATGCCGAGCTCCTCGGCCTTGGCCCACAGCGGATCGTCAGCCTTCGAGAGCTGGTCGTTGCCGCTCGGCCAGCAGACGATCGCCGCACCCTTCGCGCCCATCTTGGCGACGCGCTCGAGCTCCGCCGCCGCGGCGTCGCCACCGATCGCCGGCAGGTAGGCGAGACCGATCAGCCGGTTCGGGTTCGGCTTGCAGAACTCCTGGAAGATCCAGTTGTTCAGCGCCTGCAGGCCGGCGAGCTGCGCCTGGTCGTCCTTCATGCGGTAGAAGTGGCCGAGCATGCGGCCGGAGCTGAAGATCACCTCGGCATCGACGCCGTCGGCGTCCTGCTCCTCGAGGCGAGGCGCACCCTTGAAGTAGCCCTGGTGCATGGTCTCGTAGGTCACGCCGGTCCACTTGAGCGTGTGCTCGTTCTTGCCGGCCGCGGCGTAGATGCCGAGCGGCGAGGGCTCACCAGCGCCGTAGTCCCAGGCGTCGCCGCCGTCGTGGTCCTTGCAGAGCTTTGGCGCGATGTCCTGGTACTTCTGCGGCAGCCATTCCTTCCAAAGGTTGGGCGGCTCGATGAAGTGCGAGTCCGCAGAGATCAGCCGATACTCCATTGCTTGGGTGCCTCCGGGCTAGGTTCGACGCGACGTCACTGGGGAGAACAAACGATCGTTTATACCTAGCGCAACTCCTTCGATGGTCAAGGCGATTCGCGGGACGGCCGCGCCGAGCCGAGGCGGCCGAGCGCACGCAGCCGCTCCTGCTCGCGGCGTCTCCGCCTTGCAGACCGGCGAAGCTAGCGGTGAAGCGCACGATGGCCGGGACCATCCGGCCCCGGCCATCGTCTCCGCACCCCGTCGGTGTCAGCGCGCTCGCGTCACTGGATCTCGAGCGTCGACGGACTGTTCGAGCCGGTGAAGTTCAGGACCGCGAGGCCCTTCTTCGCATCGGCGCAACCCATCGCGATCTGCGCGGTGGTCTGATCCGTCGTGAACGAGAGCACCGCGTGCCTGGTCGCGAAGCCCGGCACCTTGGACTTGGGTCCGAAGCTTTGGCTCACGGCCCCGAGCACGATCGGGTCGATGCCTGGCTCGCTGTAGCTCGCCAAAGTGGTCTTCTCGCTGCCGACCTTCTCGAGCTTCCCGGGCTTCGCCGGATTCGGCGTGCTCCAGGTGATCGACAGCGAACTCTTCACCGGGAAGCCCGGCGTGATTGCGGCGCAGGTCGAGCCGGGCGGCACCGCGAGCGTGAGCCGGAACGTGCCCGCCGTGATCGGACCGGCGGCACCCGGCACGGCCGGGAAGTTCTGGCAGTTCTCGAGCGTGCCCGTGAAGGTGAAGTTGGTGTTCTTGACCGCGGGCGCGGACGTCAGACCCTTTCGAATCTTGACGAGCCCGGCGTTCTTCGGCGCCTTCGGCGGCGTCTGCGCGATGCCCGCGCCCAGCGTGCACGACGTGACCGGCGCGGCCGCTCCGGCGACGTGCAGCGTGTACTCCTTGTTCACCGACACGTTGCTCGCGTCGGTCGCCTGCACGGTGAAGGTGAAGTCACCACCGGCCGTCGGCATGCCCGAGAGCACTCCCAGCGACGTGTTCCCGGAGTTGGGATCCATGTAGTCGCCCAGCACCAGGCCTGCCGGCAGGCTGCCCTGCGTGATGCTGATCGTGTACGGCGAGTTGCCGCCGACCACGACCGTACGCGCGGTATACGACTGGTCCTTCTCGGCGTCCTGGAGGTTGTCGATCAGGCCCAGCGGCGCCGCGGCATCGAAGCCCGCCATCTGTGCACCGATGTAGTTGCCGACCACCACCTGCGCCGTGCAATCGACGTAGTACGTGTCGCCGTTGACGTCGGTGACGGCGACGTGGTCACCCAGGCCGTGCAGGTAGTCCGGGGCGCTCGAGTCGGTGGTGGGATTGACCTCCGAGCACATGGCCTCACCGTTCTCGCCATCGAACGTGTCAGGGGCGGCCGCATAGCGGTAGAACTCGTAGCGGCGGGTCACGTTTTCGGAGCCGTCGCCCACGTCGTCGGCGCCGCCTTGCAGCTCGTCCTTGTTGGCGTCGCCGGCGTTGTTGACCTGCAGCAGCTTGAACTCGGTCTCGACCTCGTCGGGCTCCTGGTTCTGCCAGTCCGCGAGGCCGTCACCGTCGGTGTCGTCGGAGATCAGGTCGCCGAGCGCCACCTCGTTCGCGTTGTGCGTGGTGGTCTTGATGACCTTCACCCAGGTCGGCTCGCCGTATTGCTTGCCGGCAGGAATGGGAACGACCGGCGCCGGGATCGCAGCGACGACCTGCGCGGGCTGGGCCGGGGCCGGCGGCGTGTACACCCAGGTTGGCGCAGCGACGCCGACCGGGGAGCCGGAGGCCACCAGGTTGCCGGCGCCACCGTCGACCAACCAGTTGTACTTGATGGCCGTCGTCGCGCCGTAATAGCCGACGCCGAAGTGCTCGCAGCCCTCGTTCACCGACGGGTCGGTGCAGCTGTGCCCGGCAGGCGGCGTGATCGTCGGGATGGCCGGGTTGGTGAAGCTGTTGTTCGCGCCCCAGGTTCCGTCCGGATTCCGGGTGCTCTCGTAACGCACGAACACCTTTGGGTGCAGCGGGTCGGTATTGTCCTCGCGGATCTTCGGCACGCCGTAGTGGTTCCAGTCGTAAGTGTAGGTGATGTCCGTGCTGTGGACGTCGTCGATCTCGATCTCGAACCCGTAACAGGGCTGCCCGGTGTCGTTCAGCGTATCGAAGTTGTTCAGGTCACCGATCACGGTGGTTGCGCCGGCGGGCCGGGCCGCGAGGGCCAGCACCGCGATGGCGAGCGACAGTAGACGATGGGATCGTTTCAAGGGTTCCTCCTTCACCGACAGAGTGTCGATGCTCCGTCGCCCGCTTGCGTCGGTCCCTTTCGGACGGGTGCCGACGCGATGCTTCGCGAAGAGCGTCGTTGTAGCGACACGTCTGCAAGTCCGGGACCGGCGTGCATTTGCCACGCGGCAGGGCGTTCCGCGCCGTCGGACGCTGCCGATCGCGAAGCGGCGGCCGCGGCCCTGCAATTCCTTGCGGTGTACCGAGCAGATTTCTGCGCGATGCGGCGCGCTCCAGAGAGCACGGGTCGAACCACCCCGAGCGGCGATTCACCCCCGCGGCGCGTGATCGACGTCGGCACCGCGCTCCCTCCTCGCGCGAGAGTTCGTGCTCGAGCTTGATCGCGGCGCGCCGAACCAGCATGGCAATGCCTTCGATGGCGTGCGAGCAACGTTGCGATCGCGATTCCGCGAGCGGGCATGGCTGAGAGCCGCGGCACGCTCGTACGCCGCGTTGTCGCCGGCTCGGTGCGCGCCAAGCTTCGCCTGCTCTCGCTCGTGCTGGTCGTCGTGCCGGGGATCTTCTTCGCGTGGATCGCGATCGGCAGCGGGCGACAGGCCCTCGAGCACGCCATCGGTCGCCAGCTCGCTGAGGTCGCGCAGGACGTCGCGGAGCGCGTCGAGACCGAGATCGATCGCATCGCGGACGACGTGCGCACCTGGTCCGGCGAAGCCGCGGTCCGCGCGCTGGCGACCTCCGACGTCGGCGCGGACCCGTCAAGCATTCTCGACGCGCACCGCGCCAGCGAGCCCGCCTTGCGCGCGTTGTCGGTTGCCGACGGGCGCGGCCGCATCGTCGCCTCGAGCGACCCCGCGCGCGTCGGCACGATGGTCGCCGATCGCGACTGGTGGCCCGAAATCATGCGCGGCGAGAGCGCGACCGGCATCCGCGCCGACCGCTCGGAGGGAGCGCTCGAGCTGGTCGCGCCCCTCATGGAGCGCGGTCACGGTGCGAGCGTCGTCGGTGCGCTCGTGGCGGAGTACCCGTGGGAGCAGGTGGATCCGCCGCTCCAGCACCTGCAGCACGATCTCGCCGTGCTCGAACTCGACGTGGGTCTGATCGTCCTCGACGGCAGCGGACGCGTCGTTGCCGGCGGGTGGTGGGAGGAGCCGTCGAACCTCGCCGGCGAGAACCTCCAGCAGCTCGGCTGGATCACGCCGGAGCTGGGACGCGCCGGAGGACGTGCATCGTACCGGCGCGAGGCGGCGGCAAACGCGCTGGTCGGCTACGCCGCGATCGCGCCCTCACGGCTCGGCCTGGTGGCGCTCGCGGCACAGCCGCTCGCGACGGCTCTCGCTCCCATGAGCCAGCTCGCGCGCCGTCTCGTTCTGGCGCTCGTTGGCGTCCTGCTGGTCGGACTCGCGCTCGCAGCAGTGCTCGCGGATCGTCTGACCCGCCCGGTGCGCGAGCTCACCCAGGCGACGCGCGAGCTCGCGCGGACCGGGGAGCTGCCCACGCCGGTCGCCGTGCGCACCCGGGACGAGATCGGCGAGCTCACGGCGTCCTTCAACCGCATGGCCGCAGACCTCAAGCGGGCGCAGGACGATCTGCTCTCGGCCGCCAAGTTCGCCTTCGTCGGCGAGCTCGCGGCCGGCATGGCGCACGAGATCCGCACGCCGCTCGGCATCGTGCGCAGCTCGGCGCAGCTCCTCGGGCGCTCTCTCGCACCCACGGATCCGCGCGGCGGCGAGCTGGTCGAGATGATCGTGGGCGAGGTCGACCGACTCGACCGCGTGGTCTCCGGGCTCCTCGAGCTGGCGCGGCCACACGAGCCCCGGCTCGAGCCGGTGCCGCTCGCGCCGATCCTCGCGCGCGCGCTCGACTTCGTCGCGATCCAGGCGCTCGAGCGCGGCATCGCCTTGCATCGCGAGCTGCCGTCCGGCGGTCGCCGCGCACTCTGCGATCCCGAGCAGATCCATCAGGTGGCGCTGAACCTCGTCATGAACGCGCTGCAGATCCTGCCGCGCGGCGGATCGATTCGCGTGCGCGCGCTGTCGCACGACCGGAGCGTGGGCTTCGAGGTGATCGACGACGGGCCGGGGATCCCGCCCGAGCTGCAGGAGATGGTGTTCCTGCCGTTCTTCACGCGGCGTCCGGGCGGTACCGGTCTCGGCCTCGCGCTGGTGCGACGCATCGTCGAGTCGCACCGTGGAACGGTCACGGTCGAGAGCGCGGTCGGCCGTGGGACGACCTTCCGCATCGCGCTGCCGGTCGCCGAGGAGGGCGCATGACCCGCGTGCTGGTGATCGACGACGAGCGCAAGATGCGCCGCGTGCTGCAGATCATACTCGAAGGAATGGGATTCGAGTCGATTCCCGCCGAGAGCGCCGAGGAAGCGCTCGAGCTGGTCGGGCGCCAGCAATTCGACCTCGTGCTGAGCGATCTCAAGCTGCCCGGCATGGACGCCCTCGACCTGCTACGCCGGCTGCGCGATCTCGACGCCGACGTTCCGGTGATCGTGCTGACCGCGTACGGCACCGTGCAGACCGCGGTCGAGGCGATGAAGCTCGGCGCCTTCGACTTCGTGCTCAAGCCGTTCGCGGTCGAGAACCTCGAGCTGCTGATCCGCCGCGCGCTCGGCCTCTCGCAGATGCAGCGCGAGAACGTCGCGTTGCGCGAGCAGGTCGCCGCGGCGCCGACGTTCGAGAGCCTGGTCGGCTCGTCGGCGTCGATGCAGGGAATTTACGAGCTCATCCGCCAGATCGCACCGGCGCGGAGCAGCGTCCTCGTCACCGGCGAAACCGGTACCGGCAAGGAGCTGGTCGCCCGCGCCGTGCACAACCTGAGCCCACGTGCCGGGCGGATCTTCGTCGCGCTCAACTGCGCCGCGATCCCCGGCGACCTGATGGAGAGCGAGCTCTTCGGCCACACCCGCGGCGCATTCACCGGCGCGCAGGCCGAGCGCACGGGGAAGTTCGAGCTGGCGAACGGCGGGACGCTGTTTCTCGACGAGATCGGCGACCTCGCCTACCAGCTCCAGGCGAAGCTGCTGCGCGTCCTGCAGGAGGGCATCATCGAGCGCGTCGGCAGCAACCGTAGCGTGCCGGTCGACGTCCGCGTGATTTCCTCGACCAACCGCGATCTCGGCGCGGCGATCCGCGAGGGAAGCTTCCGCGAGGATCTCTACTACCGGCTGAACGTCTTCGAGGTTCACCTGCCGCCGCTGCGCGAGCGCCGCGAGGACGTGCCGGAGATCGCGCGCCACTTCCTCGAGCGCTTCGCGCGCGAACTCGGCAAGGCGCCGCTGCGTCTGGACGACGCGGCGGGCGCGGCGCTCGCGGCGTACGACTGGCCGGGCAACGTGCGCGAGCTGCGCAACATGATGGAGCGCGCAGCGGTCCTCGCCGTGGGGCACGAGGTGGCGGCCGGCGTCTTCAGCGGCATGCTGCCGGCCGGAGTTGCGTCGAGCACGGGTGAAGAAGCAGCCGCTGCGCCGACTGCCACGCCCGAGGCGGGCGACTTCGCGCTCGAGCCGGCGGTCGAAGAGGTGGAGCGCAAGCTCATCCTGCGCGCGCTCGGCGCCTCGGGCGACAACAAGGCGCAGGCGGCGCGCCTGCTCGGCGTCAGCGAGCGCACGCTCTGGTACAAGCTGAAGCGTTACGACCTCTGATGAGCCGGCTCGGACCAGCCTTCAGCCGAACAAGCCGTCCGCGATCGCCAGCGCGATCTCCTCCTCCGACATCCCGAGCAGCTCGCCGTAGACCTCGAAGGTGTGCTCGCCGAACGCGGGCGAGGCCCGGTATGGCTCGAGCGGCGAGCCGGAGAACGTGCCGGGAAAGCGCTCGATGCGCTGCGTGCCTACCGAGCCGTGCGCGAGCTCGGCGAAGACGTCGCGCGCGGCAAGCTGCGGGTCTGCCTGGAGGTCTGGCGCGGTCTGCAGCTTGCCCGCCGCGACGCCTGCCTCCTGGAGGAGATGCATCGCATGCTCCGCGTCCTGCCCGGCGGCCCAGCGCGCGAGCGCCGCGTCCACCTCGTCACGCCGCTCCCGCCGGCCGGCGACGCCCGCCAGCCCGGCGTCGCCGCCGAGCGTGCGCTCGCCGATCGCGCCGCACAGCCGTCGCCACTCGTCGTCGTCGCGCGCGGAGATCGCGAGCCAGCCGCCGTCCGCGCAGCGGTAGACCTCGTTGGGCACGATGTCGTCGAGCCCGTCCCGGTTGCCGCGCGCGAGCGCCTCGTCGCCGCCGTTCGCGAGCTCGAGGAAGGCGGGGCCGAGCAGGTACGAGCCGACCTCGAGCTGCGACAGGTCGATCATCTGGCCGCGCCCGGTGCGCTCGCGCGCCTCCAGTGCAGCCAGGATCGCCAGCGCTCCCGCGAGCCCGCTGACATGATCCGTGATCGAGACCCCGTGCCCGACGTCGCGGCGACCGTCGGGGTTGGTCAGCGCGGTGAGGCCGCACAGGGCGTGGATCGTCGGCGCGAAGGTCACGCAGTCCCGCCAGGGTCCGTCGCGGCCGCAACCCGACATCGCCAGGTAGATGATGCCCTCGTTGGCGGCGCGCAGCGCCTCGTAGCCGACGCCCCAGCGCTCGAGCACTCCGGGCGCGAAGTTCTCGACCACGACGTCGGCCCGCTCCGCCAGCCGGCGCACGATCCCCGCCGCGCGCGGGTGCTTCATGTCGAGCGCCGCGCTGCGCTTGCTGCGGTTCCACATCAGGAAGAACGGGTAGTCGTTGTGGCCGGTACCCTGCGAGCGAACCTCGGTTTGTAGCTTGATGACGTCTGCGCCGAGGTCGCCCAACACGCGCGTCGCCTTGGGGCCGGCGAGCACCCAGGTGAAGTCGAGGATGCGCAAGCCGGCGAGCGGCTTCGCGGCCGCGGCGGACGTCGCCGTACCCGCACCGCCACCCGCTGTGGGTGTCGCGCGCAGCGGCCAGCGCGCGAGCGCGGCGGCTGGCCCCTCGCCTTCGCGTGGCGGTGCTGCCGCCGGAGCGGCCGGCGTGTCGAGCATACGGAACAGCGGGCCCGGGATCGCCACCGGCGTCGCCGCGCCGGGCACCGCCACCGGGCGCAGGAATCCGCGTGCGGTCGTCTGCGGGCTGGTCGCGGCGGCGCGCACCGAGTGTACCTCGCCGATCGGCAGCCGCCGCCGCTGGCCCTCCGCGAACAGCTCGTTCGCAGGCTTGGTGGCCGCCCACGCGCGCACCTGCTGCATGACCTCGCCGCTGCGCGCGAACAGCTCGGCCGCGGTCTTCGGCGGCGAGTCGGCGATGCTGCCGAGCATGCCGTCCTCGGCCATCCAGCCGAACAGGCGCGCCGCGTTCGGCGCGGGCGTCACCATCGCGTGCCCGGTCGCACACGGCACCACCTCGTAGACGCGCGTCCAGTGCAGCGATCCTTGACGCTCGGCGAGACCGCCGGGAAACCAGTTCTGGAAGAACCAGTACATCAACAGGTGCTCGGTGCAGCTCAGCACGCACTGCTGCAGGCTCAGGTCGACGTGCACCGGACGGCGCTCGGCGCGCGCGGTACGCACCGCGACCAGGGCCGCGATCGCGGCGTAGCAGGCGCCGATGTTGAACGACTGGCGGCCCCAGCCGTTGAGCGGCTGCTCCGGCGTGCCGGACAGCGCGAGCACGCCGCCGAGCGCGCTCGCGACCAGATCGCTCGCCTGCCACGCGGCGCGCGGGCCGGTGGCGCCGAAAGGCGTCAGGGAGACGTGCGCGAGCTGTGGATTGAGCGCGCGGACCGATGCGTCGTCGAGACCGAGCGCGGTCAGGCGACCCGGGGTCTCGCTGTCGAGGAAGACGTCGCTGCGCGCGACGAGGTCGCGCAGCACGGCGCGCCCGGCGTCGCCGTCGAGATCGAGTGCCAGCCAGCGCGTGCCGCCGTCGTACCACCAGTCGAGCACACCGCCGTGCGCGCCGGCCACCCCCGGCAGCGGCGCGCCGGACACGCCGCGGCGCAAACGTACGACGTCCGCGCCGAGCTCGGCGAGCAGCTTGCCGGCGAGCCGGCCGCTCTCGTCGGTCAGGTCGAGGACGCGCAGGCCGCCGAGCGCAGTCGTCACGGTGCCGCGACCTGCGCGGGCTCGCCGCGCGCGGCGGCTGGTGTGACCGCCTCTTGACGGCGCGTGCAGTATTCGCGGTACTCGAACGCGTCCGGCTCGCGCGCGAGCAGTCCAGCGCGCGCGAGGTCGCGCTCGACGAAGAAAGCGAGCCAGCAGTGCGTGAAGCTGGCGGGGTGCACCATGTCCCAGAAGAACGCCTTCGACTCCACCGCGCAGACGTTCTCTGAATCGCCGGTGCCGAGATAGCCGCCGTCGTAGCAGCGATCCTGGATCGCGATCGTGCCACGCCGGTCGCGCAGCTCCTCGCTGCGCAGCGACGTCAGGTCGAAGCCGTAGGAGAACCGCTGCCGGCGGCGCTGCCGCTCGTCCCCGGCAGGCAGCCGTCCGACCAGGATCGACGGGATCGCCTGCTGGGTGTCGAGGACCGAGATCGACGCACCCGGCAGCTCCGCGGGCAGCTGCCCGATCGTCTTCTGCAGCTCGTTGTTGTGGTAGCCGGTCAGGTCCGACAAGCGCCGTGAGAGCTGCGCCCGCCGCGCGACCTGGGACGCCTTGCCCTCGGGGCGATAGCTCTCGTTGTGCAGCACGCCCGGGATGGTGCCGAGGTCGGGCAGGGTCATCACGACGAAGCGGCGCCCGCCCGCTGCGTAGAGGCGGCGCACCTGATCGGCGATGGCCGTCGTCGTCTGCTCGACCACGCGGATGTATCCGGCAGGATCGTTGGGCGAGTCGAGCAGGGTGTCGATCTCGCCGCTGATCGGCTCCTTGGAGAGGTAGTCGTTGCCGCCGCTCCACAGGACGAAGACGGTGTCGTTGGTGCGCTGCATCTGGCCGTCCCGCAGGTCCTCGGTCAGGTAGTCGCCGACGTACTCGTCCAGGCTGCCGGTCAGCAGGAACTGCGCGCCCTGTTGCACTGCGGCGATGATGCCGGTCGCGGGGACGTCGTCGTGCGGCACGGACACTGCGCCGCCCACGGCGTGGTTGTAGACCGGCAGCGAGGTCCGCTCGGAGAGGTACTGCGGCCAGTTCGGCCCGTTGCTGAAGCGGCCCAGGTAGTACGGCGCGTTGGGAAAGATCTTCAGGCGGCGCTTCAGGTTGCCCGGGTCGGACAGGCTGTCGCCGAACACCACGACGCGCTTGACGGTGCTCTTCGGCGCGCCCTCGACACCCGCGGCGAGCGCCATCGGCACGTCGATGTCCTCGCCGTCGCGCGCCGCGGCGATGCGATCGACGGTGACGTTGCGGCCCGGGAACTCGGCCGCGAGCGTGTCGTCGCAGAACAGCTGCAGCGCCATCGGTGAGGCCGGTACGCCGAGCGGCTCGTCGCCACGCTCGGGTGTCCAGGCGAACAGCTCGTCGACGCGCAGGAAGCCGTCCTCGAGCCCGCCACGCACGGCGACCCGGCGCCCGTTCGGATCGCGCGCCCAGACGTGACCGTGGTCGAGCGGGCCGAGCGGATCGTCCGGACCCGGCGGGCGGTGCTCGACCCAGACGCAGGCAACGGTCCACGGCGCGTCGGGCGACGCCGGCACGGGATCGGGCCGTGCGAGCTGGCGGAAGAGCGCGCAGCCTGACGTTGCCAGCAGCAACGCGAGCAGCGGCGCGATCAGGAGGCGTCTCATTGGCCGACAACTACCGCGTCGAGACCAGAAAGCTCAAATGTTTCGAGAGATTCTGGACGCCTCAGCGAATCGTCTTGGCGAGGAACTCCTTGGTCCGAGACCAGGCCAGGTCGGCGCAGGCCCGGTCGTACACGTCTGGGCGCGCCTCGTTGAGGAAGGCGTGGTGGGCGTCATAGCGGTGGATCTCGTGCACCGCACCCGACTTCTTCAAGCCGGCCTCGAGCGCGTCGACCGCGGCCGGGGTGCACCAGTCGTCGAGGTTCGCGAAGTGGCCCTGGAACGGCACGCGGACCTCGGCCGGATCGGCCGCCGCCAGCGGCGGGATACCGTAGAAGCAGACCGCCGCATCCGCCTCGGGCACGTGCACGGCAGCGATCACGGTCACCGCTCCACCGAGACAGAAGCCGCCGACCGCGACCTTGGGCGAGCTCTGCTTCAGGTGCTGCACGCAACCGCGCACGTCCTGCTTCGCGGCATCGGGAAAGTCGAGCGCGGCCATGAGCTGCCCCGCCTCGTCGGGGTTGGCGGCCTTCTTGCCGCGATAGAGATCCGGCACCAGCACGCGGTAGCCCTCGCTGGCGAGCCGATCGGCGACACCCTTGATCTGGTCGTTCAGGCCCCACCACTCCTGGATCATCACGAAGCCCGGCGCCGTGGCCCCGGCCTTGGTGCCCGCCTGATAGGCGGGACACGGCTTTCCGTCCGGACGCTTCACCTCGATCATCTCGCCCATGGTCGCTCCTTCTCGCTGCGCGGTCGCGGGGCGAGGATTTCGCGCCGGCAGCGATGCGTCAACCCGGCGCCGTCCTGCAGGGACGGTTTGCGGTGCGGAGGCCGATCGTCGTAGCTGGACGGCCGTGAGCGACAGCGCGTCATCGGCAATGCCCACCGTGTCCAAGGTGCTCATGTCCTGAGCTCGATCGGCGCGGTTGCGTTGACCTAATGTCGCTCCCGCCGACCTCGCCTGCACCGGTGGTCCGGACGGCACACCGCCGAACCCGCTCTACCTGAGCCTGCGCGAGGACGTCCTGACCAACGCGGACTACTGGGAGTCGGAGCCGCGCATCCTCGCGGCCGGCCTGGGCTTCACCGACATCATCGGCGTGCCGGGACTCACCTCGAGCGATCTGGAGGAGCAGCGCCAGGCCACGCTCGACGCGGGTGGCGCATGGAACATCGTGACCACCGCCGCGTCGACGATCGCGCTGCGCGCCTACGCTTCGGCAACCGGCTCGATCCGACCCAGAGCGGTGCGCGCTACCCGGTGCTGTTCGAGATCGTCGCCGACGCGACGCCGCTCGGGCTCATCGGTCCGGGTGGCCAGGTGGTGTCGGCGGTCGGCCTGACCTACGGCGACGGCGACAGCCCGCTGACCGCCTACCGAAACGGCGCCGGCCCGACGCTGGTGGCAGCAAAGCTGAGCCGCATGTCGGTCGCGGGCGAGGGCGCCCCACCGGCCTTCGCCGCCCAGATCCCGAACGACGGCGTCGCGCTGTACGGCGTGGACGCGGCCTTCCGGCTGCGCGTGCTCACCACCGGCGGGTTCTCGCCCGACGGCGTCCGCAGCGTGCTGCCGACCGAGTTCGCGCGGTACTTCCGCCTGCAGGCGGTCGACTCGGCGGGCGAGATCCACTGGATCGAAGAGACCGGTCGCAGCTATCCGATCGACGGCGGGCAACTCACGGTCCTCGGTCTCGCCGATCTCGGCCTCGCCATGAGCACGTACGACGACGCGTACATCGAGGATCACGACAACCAGATCGACATCGTGATCGCCGGCGACGACGCCGCGGTGCGCCGGATCACGCTCGTCGACATCCCGGCGGCGGATGGCTACTCGCCGTTCTACAACCCGGGCGGCCCGGGCAACGATCCCGAGCCGGACACGACCTACAGCCAGCCCGGCGCGCCCACCCAGCAGCCCGTGACCATCGCCCTCGACGACCCGATGACGGTCGAGTTTTAGCTCGTGGAACCTTCTCCCCCGGCTCGGTGCGCTCGGCCGCGCGCTACGCGCGCGGCTGTCCGGTTTGCGAAAGCGTCGCGAGGTCGATGTGGTAGAGCGCGGCGACGTTGTCGCACAGGATCGCACGCCGCTGCTCGTCCGTGAGCTGGGCCGCATGCTTGGCGAGCATCTCCTGCGACCACGGCCACGTCGAGTCGCTGTGCGGAAAGTCGTTGGCCCACATGAGGCGGTGCCAGTTCATCATGTCGACGCTCTGGAAGGCCACCCAGTCGTCCTGGAACGTGGTGTAGATGCCGGCCGCGAAGTATTCCGACGGCAGCTTGTTGAGCTTCTGCCCGGGCGGCAGCCAGTTCCGGTGCCGCTTGAAGGCGTGGTCCATGCGGTACATGAAGTGCGGCACCCAGCCGGCGTCGGCCTCGACGCACACCACGCGCAGATCGGGATGGCGCTCGAACACGCCGCCCAGCACCAGCGTGCCCATGATGTCCTGGCAGCCGCGGATCACCGACAGGAACGCGTTCATCTTCGGGCCGCGCGTCGGCGTGCGCTCGCGCGTGGTCAGGATGTGGAACGAGAGCGGCAGGCCGAGCGCGATCGCCGCTTGCCAGAACTCGTCGTAGGCAGTCGAGTCGTAGTCGTCGACCACCGGGTTGCCGGGCATCATGACGCCGCGCAGGCCGAGCGCCTTGATGCGCTCGAGGTCGGCAATTCCTTCGGCGGGTGACCGCATCGCCGTCTGGCCGGCGCCGAGCAGGCGATCGGGGTGCGCCGAGCAGTACTCCGCGAGCCACAGGTTGTAGGCGTCGAAGCAGGCCTTCTTGTAGTCGGCGTCGCGGTGGTTGCAGATCGCCATGCCGACCGTCGGGTAGATGATCTCGGCGGCGACACCGTCGCGGTCCTGGTCGGCGAGCCGCGCCTCGGGATCCCAGCCGCCGCGGTGCAGGTCCTCGAAGCGCGTGCCCATCAGCCGGATCTCTTCGGCGGGCTTGCCCGCCGCGGCGACGATGCCCATCGGGATCGGCGACTTCATGCCGTCGATCACGAACACGTCGCCCGCACCCTCGATGTGCTTCAGGTGCGGCGCGCGGTCACGAAAGGCCGGATCGATGTGCTTGGTGTAGCAATCGGGCGGCTCGGTGATGTGCGAGTCCGCCGAGATGATCGGATAGGTCGTGCTCACGAAGCGCTCCTTTGCAGATTCCGCGTCACGGTCGCCTTATCGCGCCGCTTCGCGCCCGTCGATCATCGGCCTGCAGCGCGCAGCAGCGCGAGCGCGTCGGCGAAACGCGCCTTCAGGCGTGCCGGATCGCTGGTCGCCTCGGCGACGAAGGCCTTCGCGTCGGCCGGGTGCGTGGTCACCGAGCAGGATCTTCATGCCGATCCCATGCTCCGGAGCGCGCGCCGAGGCAATACGTCCGCGCGCGCTGCCGCCATCGCTCCACTCGTGCGCGCGGGTGTGCAAGGCTGCGCGACCGTGTCGCCGCCACGGATGACGTGTCCTCTGCCGCTGCTGGTCGCGACCTGCTGCGTGCTCGCGAGCGGCTGCGCGTCGGCGAATCTCGACGTGCTGATCCCGGTGGCCGTCCAGCCCACCGCCGTCTCGATCGCGATCCTCGACGACACCGGCGGCGACATGTCGCCCGACCAGATCCGCATCTTGAAGCGCACCATCGCGCGCGAGCTGCTCGACTCCGGCATCGCGGTCGTGCCCTCGCCGAAGCACGGGACGGCGCGCGTCGTCGGCAGCGTGCAGCGCTTCGACCCCGGCATGCGCGCGCTGCGCTTCGTCTCGCGCTACGGCTTCGGCACCGGTGGGCTCGAATCGGTGTGGGGCGACATCCAGTAGCGGGAGGGCGCTAGCCCCCGATGCTCGACGCCGCCGCGGCGCTGCGGATCCCGCGTGCGTCGGTCGGCAGCAAGAAGCCGTTTCGGACCGCGCTGGTGGTCGCACGGTTCGCCGAATGGCGCGAGCGAAAACGTCGTCGACTGCGAGAACTGGTTGCCCGGCCAGTTGATCGGTCCGACGAGGGTGGGAATCTGCACGTCCGCGCCAGCGTGCGACGACGCCGCGCTTGGCCCGCGCGCGCGACTGAAGATACAACGCGGCGCGATGGATTCAGCCAGCACGCTCGACGCCAACACCCTGCTCAGCACCGCGCGCGAGGCGACCGGTCTCGAGGATCTCGGCGCGGACACCTGGCGCGAGGGCCTCGCGCGCCTCGTCGATGCACTGAACGCCGAGGCGCGCCTCAACGACATCGGGGTGCTGGTCGCCACCGGTGACATCGTCGCCTACCTCACCAACCGGCTGCGCGTGGTCGAATGGCACCGCCAGCACCCGGAGCTGGCGCGCACGGACGTGACGCCGCCGATCGTCATCGTCGGCCAGGGCCGCACCGGGACGACCATCCTGCACGACATCCTCGCGCAGGACCCGGCCAACCGCGTGCCGCTCACCTGGGAGGTCGACCACCCGATTCCGCCCCCGCAGACGGCGACCTACGAGACCGATCCGCGCATCGCGCAGTCGCAGGCGCAGCTCGACATGAGCGAGCTGGTCATCCCCGGCTTCAAGTCCATGCACCCGATGGGCGCGCAGCTGCCGCAGGAGTGCGTGCGCATCACCGGCAGCGACTTCCGCAGCATGATCTTCCCGACGCAGTACCGGGTGCCGTCGTACGGGCACTGGCTGATCTACGAGGCCGACGTCACGCCGGCGTACCACTGGCATCGCCGCTACCTGCAGGTGCTGCAATCGCAGCACCACGGCGAGCGCTGGGTGCTCAAGTCGCCGGGCCACGTGTGGTGCCTGCCGAACCTCCTGGCGGAGTACCCGAACGCGCTGCTGGTGCAGACGCACCGCGATCCGCTGCGCATCATCGCCTCGATCGCGTCGCTGCTCGCGACCTTGCGCAAGCTCGCCAGCGACGACACCTCGATCGCAGACGGCGCGGCCGAGTTCGCGGAGTACCTGCTCGAGGGCCTCGACCGCTCGGTGAGCGCGCGCGAGCACGGCACCGTCCCGGCCGAGCGCGTGATGGACGTCCAGTTCCGCGACTTCCTCGCCGACCCGATGAAGACGGTGCGCAGCATCTACCAGCGCCTGAACCTCACCCTGACGCCCGCGGCGGAGAAGCGCATGCGCGCGTTCATCGCCGCCAATCCGCAGGACAGGCACGGGCTGCATCAGTACACGTTCGCCGACACCGCCCTCGACGCCGGCGAGTGGCGCGAGCGCGCACGCCGCTACCAGCAGTACTTCGACGTGGCTTCCGAGAGCTGAGCCGGACGTCCCCGCAGGCCGACGCGGGTTCGGCTGGAGCAGCGAAGCGCACGGCGGACGCGATGTCGGGCGCGCCGCCGGAAGGAAATGGCATGCGGTACCGTTGCTTCGCCGCGCGCACGCTGCTCAGGTGATCGGTGCGATCGGCAGCAGCGGCACGCGGTGCGGGGGGCGCGCCCGATGCGCGCGCGCGACTCGCACGGGAGGTAGGACGTGACACACACACATCGCCGCATCCGCTTGCTGGTACCCGCGCTCGTCTTGCTGATCGCGCTCGCGGCCGGCCAGGCCGGGGCCCAGGCCCCGTCGGGCTCAACCCTGTCGCCCGACCTGCAGAGCTTTCTCGTCAACAAGGATCTCGGCAACGAGCGCTGGACGATCAACCTGAACCTGTTCTCGTCCGACCCGAACGACGTCATCAACATCACCGGCAACATCTTCCGCGCCGACGGCGGTCCGGCGAGCTTCGTCACCTGTCTGGTGCGCGAGGATTCGACCGGCACGCTGAACGATCCCGCGAGCAGCTTCCGGCTGTCGTGCAGTGGCAGCAACGCCTGCACGACGACCGCCGAGACCTGCGCGCGCGACGACTGGGCGTTGATCGCCGACGACGTCCAGGTGCCGGCGAGCTTCTTCCTGCCGCCCGGCGGCGTCGGCGCGCTGACGCCGCTCGCCGACGGCGGCGCAACGGCGCGCGCGGCGCTCGCACAGGCCGGCTTTCACCCGCGTCGCGCACCGGCGATCGAGCACGGGCTCGTCGAGCGGGTGGTCGCCTACGTCGGCGGCGCTTTCGCAGGCTTCCGCCACTGGGTCGCGGTGCAGCGCGACTTCGATTTCGTCAAGCCGCGCAGCGCGCACGCGCAGGGGACTGGTGGTCGCGGCGCGACCCTGACGGTCGATCAGCTGAACTTCCTGGTGACCAAGGACGTCGGCGCTGAACGCTGGTCGATCTCGTACAGCCTCGAGCCCACCGTCAGCGCCGAGGGCCTGGTCGTCAATCAATTCCTGAGCGTCACCGGCAACGTCTACCAGCCCGACGGCAGCCCGCCGAGCTTCGTCTACTGCTCGCAGCGGCCCGACTCGACCGGCACGCTCGCCGACTCGGCGAGCGAGTTCCGCTTCTCGTGCTCGGGCGCGAGCGCGTGCGCGGGCAGCGCGGGCGAGTGCGCCGCGACCGCCTGGGCCTTGATCGCCGACGACATCACCCTGCAGGCGAGCTTCTTCCTGCCGCCCGCGGGTCTGCCCGCGACGCCACAATCCGATCCCGAGATCGTCGTCATCGGCCGGACGTCCGATCCGCCGTCGATCATCGTGTCCGAGTCGGGCTCGGCGCTCTCCGTGGCGGGGACCGACCGTCCCGCCGGGAGCTGCCCGGTCGGGGCGGAGTGCTTCGTGCCCACGCTGGGCTCCTGCCAGGACGTGCCGGGCTCGATCGTCGCGATCGACGGCGGCGGCTGCGGCTGTCTGATCGAGGAGCCCTCGCCGGAGTGCATCGGCTGCGGCGGCGGCGCCGAGGGCCAGTGCGGCGGCGCGTGCGAGTACGCGGTCGATGACTTCACCGCGCGCGGCACCTGCCTGCCGTTCGACTACGAGAGCGAGGAGTGCGCCTGCTACGCGGTCGGCGCCGGCGAGCCGCAGGCCGTTCAGGGCTGCGGCGGTGTGCTCGAGGTCGGCTGCCCGTTCAACGGCTGCTGCGCCAACGATCCGCGCGGCTCGTGCGATCCGCTGGGCGGGCTCGTCGAGTGTCCGGGCGTCTGCGTCGCGGGCGGCAGCGGCTGCGCTTCGGGCGGCTGAATCCGCGCGCGCAGCGCACCCGTGATCACGGCCTCCCTCGATTGCTCCCAGATAGCACCGGTGCTACGCGCGAAGTATGGCTCGAACCATCACCCAGCGTGAGCTGCGCAACGAAAGTGGCGAGATCATGCGCGCGATCGACGCCGGTGAAACCATCGTCGTGACGCGCAACGGCGTACCGGCAGCAGAGCTACGCCCGGTCGAGCGGCGCCGGTTCGTGTCCACGAGGACTCTTCTCGAGACTGCTGCCGCCCTGGCAAAGGTCGACGCCTCCCGGTTCTTCGCCGATCTCGATCGACACCTCGACCAGGGTCTCGGCGATGCCTGAGGCCACCGCCCACGCTCGCGGACTGCTCGACACCTCCGTCGTGATCGACTTGTCGGCGATCGACCGCGGGGCTCTTCCTGCCGAGTCCGCGATCTCCGCGCTCACGCTCGCCGAGCTTGCCGCGGGACCGCATGCGACCAGCGACGCGAACGAGCGCGCCCGGCGTCAGCAGCGCTTACAGTGGGCGGAAGCGACCTTCGATCCGCTGCCCTTCGACCTGAACGCGGCGCGAACCTTCGGCGTGATCTTCGCGGCAACCCAGAAGGCCGGTCGCAAGGGGCGCCGTCGTGTCGTCGATCTCATGATCGCTTCCGCAACGCAGGCGATTTCCGCGGCCTCGCCAGGATCGTACAGGTGATTGCCTGTTGACGTTGCTCGCCACCCCGCTGGGCGGGTGACGCCCGTCGCCGGCTTGCACGCAGCGTTTCCCGCTCGCTGCGCCTTCGGATAGTCAGAGCGCGGTGCGGCGCTCGCGCGAGCTTCTCGTCCTGTCGGGCATCCTGCTCATCGCCACCCTGCTGCGCCTGCACCGGCTCGGTGACGAGCTGTGGCTCGACGAGATCATCACCCACGTCCGCGTCGCGCGGCTCGGCTGGTGCGAGATCCTGACCAGCTACGAGTCACAGAACCAGCACCTGCTGTACTCGCTGCTCGCGCGCCTGGTGATCGTCACGCTCGGTGACACCGCGGCGGCGCTGCGCGTGCCGGCGGCAGCGTTCGGCGTGCTGAGCATCGCGGCGCTGTACGTGCTCGGCCGCGAGCTGCTGTCGCGTCGCGAGGCGCTGCTCGCGGCGGCTCTGCTGTCGGTGTCGCACATGCACGTCTGGTTCAGCCAGAATGCCCGTGGCTACTCGGCCCTGCTGTTCTTCACGCTGCTGTCGAGCTGGCTGCTGCTGCGCGCTCTGGCCGATGATCGGCGGCGCGCGTGGCTCGGCTATGGGGTCGTCGTGGCGCTGGGGCTCGGCGTCCACCTCACCATGCTGTTCGTCGTCGCCGGACACGCGATCGTGGTGCTGCGGCGGCGCGTGCCGGCGTTGCCTGGTACGACGTGGCGCACGCGGCTGTCGGGGCCCGTGCTCGGCCTCGCGACGGCTGCACTCCTGGCGCTGCTGGTCTACGCGCCGATCGTGCCGCAGATCCTCGCCGTCACCGCGGTCGAAGGCCGCGGCGGGCAGGTGCCGGCCTGGTCGAGCTCCGGCTGGGCGATCGGCGAGATCGTGCGCACGCTGCGCGACTCGTTCGCGCAGCCGCCGCTCGCGCTGTACGCGGTCGCGCTCGGCGCGGTGGGTGCCTGGAGCCTCGTGCGCCGCCAGCCGGTCCTGCTCGAGCTGCTCGTGCTACCGGTCGCGCTCGGCCTCGTCGTGGTGCTCGGCTCGGGCCATCACGTCTGGCCGCGGCTGTTCTTCTTCGCGATCGGCTTCGCGGCGCTGGTGGTGGTCGCGGGTGCGGTCGCGCTCGGCGAGGGCGCGCGCCGGCTCGTCACCCACGAGCAGACGCGCGCCACCCATGCGGGCACCGTGCTCGCCGCGATCCTGATCGTCGCAGCGGCGATCGCGTTGCCCGCTGCGTACGGGCCGAAGCAGCGCCACGCCGAGGCGCTGGCGCTGCTCGACGAAGCGATCCGTCCGGGCGATGTCGTGGTCACCGTCGGCCCGTCGACGTACGTCTTCCAGACCTACTACGGCCGCGACTGGTCCCGGGTCGACACCGCCGCGACGCTCGCCGCGGCACGGCGCGGGGCGCGCCGAACGTGGCTCGTGCACGGCTTCCCGCTGCACCTGAGGCAGCGCCGTCCGGACGTCGCGCGCATGCTCGACGACGACTTCGAGCTGGCCGCGCGCTTCACCGGCACGCTGCGCGGCGGTGACGTACTGGTGTGGGCGTCCGCGGCGCCGGCCGGCGATTCGAGCGCAACCTTCCCGCAGCCCCCGGACTGACGTACGACGGGCAGCACGCGGCGCGCAGCGAGCCGCCCGATCCGGAGGACGTGCCATGCGAACGCCCCACGCCCACGCGGCAGAGCCGCCGACCGATGCTCCGGAGACCCCGGCGACGGACGCACCCGTCGCGTCGCGGCGCGGCCTGCTGCTCGGTGGTGCCGCGACACTCGCCAGCGGTGCCGCCGGCGTGGCCCTCGGCTACCGGTTCCGCACCGAGCTGCGCGACCTCAAGCTTCGTGCCCTCGCCTACCCGCTGCAGGTGCCTGGCGAGGTCGACTCGTTTCGTCGCGAGGCCGCGCGCATCACCGACGCACGCGACCGTCAGACGGCCGAGGACGTCGCAGCCCTGAAGGCACGCTACGAGAACGCGGTGTTCGGCCGCGTCCGTGTCTGGGATCTGGTCGAGAAGCTCGCGCTGTGCATCGACGCGAGCGATCGCCGCCTGTTCTGCGCGAGCCAGTTCGTGCACCTGCAGCAGATCCTCGCCGCGATGGAGCAGAACGGCGTCGACGATCCCGACATGCTGCTGCTGGCGATCGTGCACGACCTCGGCAAGGTGCTGCTGCTCGCCGCCGAGGCGCCCGAGAACGTGGTCGGTGTCACCGGGAGGATCGCGGGCGGCCTAGAAGGCGCCGGGCTCGACGCCACGACCTTCCAGTTCGGCCACGGTGAGTTCATCTACTCGCGGCTGCACGGGCTGGTGCCCGACCACGTCGCGTGGGTGGCGCGCTACCACAACGTCCGCCTGCGCGAGGTCGAGCCGCTGATGAACGAGCGCGAGCGCGGCTGGGCCAGGCAGTACCTGGTGCCGTTCCGCCGCTTCGACGGCGGCTTCGTGTCGCCCTACTTCCTGCCGCGCATCGACCTCGCGCGCTACCGCGATCTGGTCGAGCGCACGTTCCCGTCGCCGATCCTGGTGTAGGCAAGACCCGGCCGGGCGCGGCTGCTCGGCGAAGTGCGCGACACCGCGTAAGCGGCTGCGCGCCCTGCACGACGGCGATGGTCTGCCCGCGCGGGGAAGCCGGCGCTGCGCACCTCGAACGAGACCCGCAGCGCACTCTTCTGCCCCCGGCTCGTCAGCCGACGGTATGCTTGCTCCGCCTGCCAGCGGTGCGCGGCTGCTCGGCGTAGTGCGAGGTGTCGTTGTAGAGCATCAGCCGCGCGCGCACCGGGTCTTGAAGTCGACGACGTTCAGGCAAGCCGGCGCCTGGTCGAGGCGGTCGCGGTAGCCGCGCGCGTCGATGCCAGCCTGAGCCGTCCCCACGCTGCTTTCAGTGCCCCTCGACCGCGCCGATGTCGCAGCCCATCCCGAGCGGCCGCTCGATTCCGCGCTGGTCGGTCGCCTCGCAGGCGTTGCCGCCGCTGCCGGGCGGCGACGGGTGGCCGCCGTCCACGGCTTCGCTGACGGCGACCGGAAGGCGCGTGAACGTGGGCCCGCCGTTGTCCTTGAGCGATCCGAGCAGCGGCGTGTCGCCGACCACGACGCCGTTCAGGTTGCCGAGGATCACGCAGCCTTCCTCGGCGACGAAGTTGTAGCCCTGCGAGATCAGGTCCGCGTCGCACTGCTGGACGATGGTGTTGCGAATGGTGAAGGTGCCCGAGCTGGGACCGAGCGAGACGCGCGAGACGACGTTGGCGGTCACGTTCGCGAGCACGACGTCGGCGGCCTCGCTGCAGGGCCCGCTGGCGGGTATGCAGAAGGCGAAGGTCTCGATCTGTCCGGTGATCGTGCTGTTGACGATCGTCACCGTGCCGGGCCCCTGCGCGACGATGTCGTGGCCGGTGAACAGACCGACGCCGGTCGCGGTGTTGTCGTTGAAGGTGCTGCTGCGGATGCTGGACCCGGCATTGATCGCGAGCCCTCCGCCGACCGCGGCGATGTTCTGACGGATGGTGGTTTCCACCACCCTCAGCACGCCAGTCGACGCCACGCCGCCACCGATGAAGGCCTCGTTGTCCTCGACCAGAAGGCGCTTGAGGATCACGCGCGACGCGGACTCCGCATTGACTCCGCCGCCGAGGCTCGTGTCCACACCGTTCCCGCCGCGCACGGCGATCTTGACGAGCGTGACCCGTGCGTTGGGCTGCACGTGGAAGACGCGGTCGAGGCCATTGCCGTCGACGATGGTCGCGCCCACGCCGGCGCCGACCACGCGGAGCCGGCCGCGCAGGTCCAGATCGCCGGTCACGGCGTCGTCCTCGGACGCGCCGCCGCGCGTCAGCAGGTACTCGCCGGCCGGCACGCGGATCCGGTCCGCGCCGGGCAGCGCGTTCGCCTCCTGCACGGCCGCGCGCAAGGTGCAGGCCTCGTCGGCGGTCGCGCAGACGCCGTCGCCGGGCACGGCATCGACGGCGTCCGCCGTGCTGTCGACACGGAAGGTCTCCGCCTGGGCGGACGTCGCCATCAGCAGGGCGGCGCAGGACAGGACGCGCAACATGATGATCTCCCTCGGGAACGGAGCGCCGGTACGGCGGCCCGGCTCCGATCTACCAGGGTCGGACCGCGGCGAACAACCAGGATTCACGCGCCGGCGCGACCTGCCGGCTGCACCCGGGGTCGGCCCTCGCTCAGCGCGCGTACTGCGCCGCGTACCAGGCCAGCGCCTCGTCGATTCCCTTCTTGACATCGTGCGTCGGAGCGTAACCGAGCTGCGCACGCGCCTTGCCGATGTCGGCCAGCGAGTGCCGCACGTCGCCCTTGCGGAAGTCGACGTAGACCGGCTCCGCACCCGCGACCTGGGGGTGCGAAGGGGTGAGCCCGTCGCGCAGCAGCGCGAACAGGTCGGTCAGGGTCGTGCGCTCGCCGAACGCAACGTTGTAGGCGGTGTCGGTCGACGGCGCCGGCGCGACCGCCGACAGCAGGTTGGCCTGGACTGCGTTCTTGACGTAGCAGAAGTCGCGGCTGGTCTCGCCGTCACCGTTGATGGTGCACGGCTCCCCGTAGAGCAGCGCCTTGACCCACTTCGGCATCACGGCGGCGTACGGCCCGTCGGGATCCTGGCGCGGCCCGAAGACGTTGAAGTAGCGCAGGCCGATGCACTCGAGGCCGTAGGTGAGCTGGAACACACCCGCGTAGAGCTCGTTCACCGCCTTGGTGCCCGCATACGGCGACAGCACGCGGCCGACGCGCGACTCGACCTTCGGCAGGTTCGGCTCGTCACCGTAGACGCTCGAGCTCGACGCGTACACGAAGCGCTTCACGCCCGCGTCACGCGCCGCGATCAGCATCTCGAGGAAGCCGTCGACGTTGGCGCGGTGGCTGGTGCGCGGATCCGCGATCGAGCGCGGCACCGAGCCCAGCGCCGCCTGGTGCAGGACGAAATCGACGCCCTCGCAGGCCCGCGCCGCGGTTCCCGCATCGGCGATGTCGCCTTCGAGGAAGGTGCAGCGCGCGGCCGCGCCGGCGCCGGCGGCGGCGAGCACGGCGTCGACGTTGCCACGCTTGCCGGTCGCGAGGTTATCCAGAACGCGTACCGTCTGCCCGAGCGCGAGCAGCTCCTCCACGAGGTGGCTGCCGATGAAGCCCGCCCCCCCGGTCACCAGCCAGCGGCGCGGCACGGCGCGCAGCTTGGCCTTCTCTTCGTCGTAGCGGGACTTGGCGGGATCGGACATGGGCTCTCCGTCGTCAGGGGTTGCGCTCTGCGTCGCGACCCCGATGCGTACGCCCACGGCGCGGGCCATTCAACCGAGCGTTTGCGACCTCGCGCTGCCTGCGATCGACGAGCACCACGGATCGGACTAGGAACGGATCGGGATCCGGACTCCGCGAGACACCGATGACCTCTTCCTCGCCAGCGACGGCCGGGCCACGGATCGCCGGCGCGGCGACGGCGCTGCTGTTCGTACCCGGCTACTGGCACGGCGCCGCGCTGGAGATCTACACCGCGCTCTGCCGATCATCGCGAGTCGCGCCTGAAGCGCGACGTTTCGGGGCACGTCGATCTGCTCACGGGCTCCTTCAACGCACTGCGCTTCGGCGTCGAGAGCTCTGCCCCGGGCATGCTGGGGGTCGGCTAACCCTACTCCGGGCGCTGGCACGCACGCGTCGACGGCGAGGCGGCACCGGTCTATCGCGCGAGCGCGGCCTGGCTGGGCGTGCTCGTGCCGGCCGGCCTCAGCACGGTCGCGCTGCGCTACGTCTCGCACGCGGCGGAAGCCGGCATGGCCATAAGCGCGCTCGTGGCGCTCGGGCTCGCGATCGTCGCGCTGCGGACTCACCTGGCAGGAATGGCCGATTTCAGGCAGGGAGTCGCACACATGGGGAGGCTGCAGCTCGTCTGCTTCGACCTCGACAACACGCTCTGGCACGTCGAGCCGGTGCTGGTGCGTGCCGAGCGTGAGACGTGGCGCTGGCTGGTCGAGCGCGTGCCCGAGCTCGCGGTCGCCGTCGACGCTGCGTGGATCCGCGCCAAGCGCGACGCGCTGCTGCGCGAGCGGCCGGACTACGTGCACGATCTCACCGCGCTGCGCCGCGACGCCATGCGACACACGCTGCTCGCGGCGGGCGTGCCGGAAGGCGACGCGGCCACCGTCGCGCGCGACGCGATGGAGGTGTTTCTCGAGCTGCGCAACCAGGTGGTGTTCTTCCCCGACGTTCTCGACACCCTCGAGCGCCTGCACCGGCGCTACATGCTCGCCGCGCTCAGCAACGGCAACGCGGACCTGGCGCGGATCGGTGCCGGCGGCCTGTTCGACATCGTGCTGTCCGCCGAGAGCGTCGGGCGCGCCAAGCCGGATCCGGCGATGTTCCAGCGCGCGCTCGAACGAGCTCAGGTCAAGGCGTGCCGCGCCGTGCACGTCGGCGATCACCCGGAGCACGACGTGCGCGCCGCGCGCTGCGCCGGTCTGCACGCGGTCTGGGCCAATCCGCTCGGCCTACCGCGACCGGCGACGCTGCCCGACGACGTGCCGGCGTTCGCCGACTTCGGCGCGCTCGAGCAGCTCCTCGCGGAGATCGACGACGCGCGCTGAATCAGCCGGCCTTGCGCACCTTCCACACCTGCTCGCACGGCCACTGCCGCGACCACTCGAGCGTGACGAAGGGAAAGCGCGTGCTCGCGTCCCGCCGCGGCCGCACCTCGACCAGATCCTCGATCACGAAGCCGCTCTGCCGCAGCAGCCGGATCCAGTCGCCGAGCGAGAGATGGAAACCCGACGCCTTGATCGCCCGGCCACTCGAGGCGATGCATGTCGAAGGCGGGCCGCAGCGTCTCGGCCGTGGCGGCAACGTCGTCCGGCTCCGGCATGCACAGCATCAAGATGAAAGAATTGATCAAGAAGTGGAGCCTGCCGCCGGGACGCAGCACGCGCGCCGCCTCGGGAACCCAGCGATGGGGGTCCGCCCACAGGCAGACGCGCCCTGCGCAGTCGACGAGGGTCTGCAGCGGCCCGCCGCGACGCGATCGAGGCCGTACGCGATCAGCGGCAGGTACTGCACCTGCAGCAGGTGCGGCCGGCCGAGATCGGCGCGCCAGGGAGCAAACGCGAACGCCAAGCCTGCTACCCAGGCCGCGGCCTCGCTGCCCGTCCATCGCCGCGCCAGAAAGTGCATCGCGAGCGCCGTCAGGACGAAGCTGGCGAACGTCAAGCAATTCAGGGCGAGGATCGCGTTGTCGCTGGCGAGCCAGATCGGCAGAAAGAGCGGCATGTCGCCGAGCAGATGCTCGGACGCGGCGACGCCAGATAGAGGTCGTTCAGCAGCGCGGCGGACGACGTCACCAGGTGGTTCACCCCGACCGAGGCGAGCGGCCAGGTGAACCAGGCGGTCGCCGCACCGTACACGAGCAGAGGCAGGGCGACGTCGCAGGCCGCCGCGCGCGGCCGCGGACGGCTCACCAGGAGACGCAGACCGGACCTCCGCGCAAGCCGCCCATGGCCGATCTGACTAGCATCCGCGCGCCCGCGCGGCCGATCGCCGCGGCGGACGTCGTGCTCTCGCATCGTCCGCCGCCATCCTCTAG
>Ga0163150_10000837_pt1 | contig 55253 bp, 61 predicted proteins | sample OliLakLV19P2IB_FD_148628 | JGI IMG/M metagenome (GOLD analysis project Ga0163150, IMG submission 148628) | Freshwater microbial mat bacterial communities from Lake Vanda, McMurdo Dry Valleys, Antarctica - Oligotrophic Lake LV.19.P2.IB | ecosystem: Environmental > Aquatic > Freshwater > Lake >...
CCCCTCCCCAACCCTCCCCCACAAGGGGGGAGGGGGTGAAGCTCTGTCGTGCCTGCGCGCGCGAGATTGGAGGCGCACGTTGTTCGTGCGGTGAGGATCAGCCTTTGGAGCACGCGGAACTTCCGCAGCTCTCGATCGCGCATCTCGATTGCGACGCGTTTTACGCTTCAATTGAAAAGCGCGACGATCCGAGCTTGCAGCCGCATCCGGTGATTGTTGGCGGCGGACGGCGGGGTGTGGTTTCGACGTGCTGCTATGTGGCGCGTGCCTACGGCGTGCGCTCGGCGATGCCGATGTTTAAGGCGTTGAAGCTCTGCCCGCAAGCGAAGGTGGTGCGCGGCGATATGAGCAAGTACGTCGAAGAGGGGCGCATCATCCGGCGGATGATGGAGGATTTGACGCCGCAAGTGCAGCCGCTCTCGATCGATGAAGCGTTTATGGATTTGACGGGTACCGAAGCGCTGCATGGTGGCCTGCCGGCGCAATCCCTGATCAAATTGCAGAGCAAGATTTGGGACGAGCGCAATCTCACTGTCTCGATTGGCCTCTCGTTCAACAAATTCTTGGCCAAGACGGCGAGCGATCTCGATAAGCCGCGCGGCTTCACCGTGATCGGGCGCGAGGACGCGTTGGCGTTTCTCGAACCGCGCTCTGTCGGCACGCTTCCAGGCGTCGGTCCTGCTGGCGCAACCGCTCTGGAGCGCAATGGGCTAAAGAAGATCGGCGATATCCGCACTGTCGGCCCGCAGCGTATGCGCGCGCTTTATGGCGATTGGGGTGCGCATTTATTTGCCCTCTCGATGGCTGACGATCCGCGCAAGGTCGATCCGCATGGGGAGCGCAAGAGCATTTCCTCGGAGACGACGTTCTTCGAGGACGTCTCCGAGATCGAGGCGCTTGAAGATATACTCTGGCCGCTGTGCGAGAAGGTGGCGGCGCGGTGCCGCGCGAGCGAAACGGCGGGGCTGACGCTGACCCTCAAGCTCAAGGACACGAAGTTCAAGATCATCACGCGGCGGCGCCAATTGCCTGAGCCGACTTTGCTTGCATCGCGGATATTTTCGGCGGCGCGTGAGTTGTTGGCGGGCGATGCCGATGGGCGGACGAAGTATCGGCTGATCGGCGTTGGGCTCTCTGATTTTAGTGACGCGGCCGCCGCCGATAAGGGCGACATGCTCGATACGGACACGCCTAAGCGTGCGGCGGCCGAGGCCGCGGTCGCGAAGGCGCGCGAGAAGTTCGGCCGCGACGCGGTCCTGACCGGCCGTGGGCTCAAGGTGAATCGCGATGAGGCGGAAGAGATTGAGCGTGACGAGGACTAGAGTGAGCGCGTATTGATAGCGCGGCGCCAATCCTTGGGGGATATCCATGACCAACGCGACACTCACGATCACGCGCAAGTCCAACATGAACGCCATGTTGCGCGATGCTGCTGTTTTGGTGGACGACCAGAAGGTGGGCGTGGTCGGCAACGGCAAATCCATTGAGCTTTCCATCGCGCCAGGGAAGCACACGATATCCACGCGCATTGATTGGCTGAAGAGCACGCCGCTCGAACTCACGGCCGTGGAGGGGCAGCGCTACAGCGCTGAACTCACGCTCTGCAATCCGTTCTTGGCATTGTTCGCGGTGTTGGGAATGCGCCCGTACATGGAGCTACGCGCGCTTTAGAGGTGGCGTGACGCGTGCGTATCTGCAGGCTAAGAGTATCCAACGGCATGGAGCGGGACGATGACGGGGCGGATTGAAGCGCGGTTGTTGGAGTTGGGCGTAACGTTGCCGACGCCGCCGGCGCCGGTTGCGTCCTATGTGCCGTTCCAAGTCGTCGGCAATCTTGTGCATGTGTCGGGGCAAGTCTCGGTCGATGCCTCGGGCGGCATCAAAGGCAAGCTCGGCGATGCGATCGAAGTGGAACAGGGTCAAGCTGCGGCGCGGCTCTGTGCGCTGAATTTGCTGGCGCAGGTGCGGGCGGCGTGCGGCGGCGATCTTGATCGCGTGCGGCGGGTGATCAAGCTCAATGGCTTTGTGAACGTGACACCGGATTTCGATCCAATCCCGCAAGTGATGAATGGTTGCTCCGATCTCATGGTGTCGGTGTTCGGCGATGCCGGTAAGCACGCGCGCTCGGCCGTCGGTATGGCCAATTTGCCACTGAATTATGCTGTCGAAGTCGATGGCATATTCGAAATAGAGTAATTTGGAGCGCCGGCGCCCTCGCCGGCACTTCGGTCAGTCCATGCCGCCGACGTCAGTGTGCTTGGCGCTAACATGCCGGCGAGGGCGCCGGCGCTCCATAGGAACGGCGCTCTCGTCTCGCACTAGCGCGATATCCGCGCTAGATTTGGCCGGATGGACGGAACCGACGCGCTCACGATCTCGGTGATAGGCGATCTCGCCAATATTGAGCGCGCGTCGTGGGACCGCCTGGCGAACCCGCCGGATCAGCCCTACGATCCATTCCTCTCCTGGGACTTCTTGCAGGCGCTGGAAGAGAGCGGCTGCGCCAGTGCTGCGAAAGGCTGGCAGCCGGCGCACTTGGTGGCGCGCGATGCGAGTGGCGCGGCTGTTGGCGCAATGCCGCTTTATGCGAAGGATCATTCGTACGGCGAATACGTGTTCGATCACGCCTGGGCCGATGCGTTGCAGCGCGCAGGCGGACAGTATTATCCAAAGCTCCAGTGCGCCGTGCCGTTTACGCCAGCGCCCGGCCGCCGCGTGCTGGCGCGCGATGCAAGTGTGCAGACTGCGCTGGCACAAGCCTCGATCGGCCTGGCGCAGCGCGCGGGCGCCTCATCGGTGCACGCGACGTTTGCCGAAGAAGATTTGGTACGCCGCCTCGCGCCGCTCGGCTTTCAAACGCGTACCGGGCTTCAATATCACTGGTTCAATCGCGACTACGCGACGTTTGCGGATTTCCTCGCCGGGCTTTCGTCGCAAAAGCGCAAGAACATCCGGCGTGAACGCGAGCGCGCCTGCGAGAGCGTTCGTATCCGCCGGCTGCGCGGGGATGAGATCAAAGCCCGCGATTGGGACTTCTTTTTCCGCTGCTACACGGACACCGGCGCGCGCAAGTGGGGCTCGCCTTATCTTAACCGCGCATTCTTCGATTTGCTCGGCCAGCGGATGGCGGATCAGTGCGTGCTGTTTGTTGCCGAAGAGGCGGATGGCACGCCGCTGGCTTCCGCGCTCAATCTCATTGGCGGCGAGGCGCTCTACGGCCGCTATTGGGGCCGCGTTGCTGACGTGCCGTTCCTGCACTTCGAGCTTTGTTATTATCAGGCGATCGATTTGGCGATCGAGCTGAAGCTTCCGCGTGTGGAAGCGGGTGCGCAGGGTGAGCATAAGCTCGCGCGCGGCTATGTGCCGGTGCAGACCTTCAGTGCGCATTGGATCGAGCACGATGGCTTACGCAATGCGGTGAAGCATTATCTCCGGCAGGAGACGCCCGCTGTCGTTGAAGAGGCGGAGATCCTCAACGAACACGCGCCGTTCAAGAAGGCGGATTAGGTGTCGCGATAGCGCCAGGGCGCGGGCGGAAGAGATAATAGAGCGGCACGCCCACAGCCATGAGCAATATGCCCCAGAACAACACTTCGAGACCTGAGCCGAAAGCGGCGAAGAGCGAATAGACGATGGCGATGGCTGCGATCGCCGCCCAGCCGTGTGCCGATTTTGCTGAATAACGAAGCTCCGCCACTGCCACGACGATGTAATAGACCAGGCTTAGCGCCGTCGCCATCATCAGCAGGAAGGTGAAGGCGCCGATGAGGCCGCGCGAATAGTTCAGCAAGAGCAGCGCTGACGCGAGCGCCGACGAGAGCAAGAGCGCGTTGATAGGCGTGCCGCCCTTGGTCGTGACCGCGAGCCAGCGCGGGGCGAGTTTGTCGTGCGCCACGGCCATCGGCATCTGACCGCAGGCGAAGATGAGGCCGTTGAGCGTGCCCGCGGTCGCAACGAGTGCGCCGGCGGCGATGAAGTTTGGCCCCCAAGCTCCAAGCGCGCGCGCGGCGTCCGCGAACGGTGCGGTGGATTGCGCGAGCTGTCCTGATGGCACCAGCAGCATCACGGCGGCGGTGGCGCTGAGATAAATCACCACGACCGTGAGCATGCCGGTGAACAGCGCGCGTGGAATGGTGCGTTCGCAATCTTTGACGTGGATTGCGGGCAGGGTGACGACTTCAAAGCCTGTGAACGGCCAGAGCGCGATCAGCGCCACAGCCGCGAGTGCGGCGAAGATGGGTTGGTCCGACGGATTAAAGGACGGCAGGTTCGAAGGCTCGCCGGCAACGAACGCAACGCCGATGATAGCGATGAGTGGGATGATCTTGAGGATCGTGAGCACGATCTGCGCCGCGCTCATTTCCTTGAGGCCGCGAATGTTTATCGCCGTGAAGACGCCGATAAGCGCAAGAGCCGTGAGCGCTTGCGCGACGCCGTTGTCGTTCAACGCAGGAATGAAGACGCTGAGATGGCCGACGAAGGCGATGGCCACGACCGGTACGCCCATAAGGAACGAGATCCAGTAGGCCCAGGCCATCAGAAAGCCGGTGAGGTCGCCGAAGGCTTCACGGGAATACGCGTAGGGGCCGCCATTGCAGCGCGTGCGTGCAGCGAGTCGTCCGAAGACGAGAGCGAGCGCGATGGAGCCGCCGCCGGCGATGATCCAGCCGCCAAAGCTCAACATGCCGTACGGCGCCAGTAGCGTTGGCAACATGAAGACGCCGGAGCCGATCATGCAGCCGACAGTCAGCGACCAGCACGACCAAAATCCAAGTGGCTTGTCCGAAACTTCGCTCATGTACGCACCCCGCGGTGGGAGCATGCATGAGTTCTTAATGCAGTTCTAGCGGTTAGCCTTGAGCTGTCTCTACCGCCGCGTCCGCTTCAGCGCGAGTTTCGAGTTCATACTGTTGCGGGTCGATGCGGCATGAATTGAGCTCGACCTGAAGATGCTGCGATTGTTGTGCGTCGCTCGCTGTGGTCTCATCCATGGCGATCAGCCACGTTGCGTACGCATCGCACCATGTCGTGCGTTCATCGACGGGGGCGTTTGCAGTAGGCGCCGGCTGAGCGGGCGGCGCGATCACTTCCTGAGCTGACGCAACTTGTCCTAAAGCGAGCGCAGATGCGGCGATAATGAGGGGGCGCATGGGTCTGTTCCTTCTGGGGAAGAAACGCCCATGCGCTGAGCTCGTTCCGCTATCTGAGGTCTTCGCTGCGTTAGCAGCGTTGCGAAATGCCGAAACTACCATCGGGTTGCCCGATCATCAGCGTGTCGGCGCCACCGATAGCGACGCGCAGTAGGAAGGAGCCGTTCGCGCCGTCCAGAGTCAGTGCATCGCCTTGCAAGGTCCATTGGCCGGACATGCCGGAATAGGATTGGAAACTGCCGTCGGCGTTGAAGGTGATGTCTTTCGTGCAGTCGCCATTGTCGCCCCAGCGGCCCAACAAAAACTCTGCCGTAGGCACGCCTTCTGCTGGCGCGGCCGCCGCGATTTCGGTGGTTGGCGTGGCGGTTTCGGTGGTGGTCGCAGTAGGCGGGCTGCATGCTGACACAGCGACGAGGCATGCGAATGCGAGGTGTGCGGCAAATTTCATGATGACTCTCCCCGCGCCGAACGTCGCGGCTCAAGCGGGGCTTGTCTAGCCTGAACTAGCGTTTGCGCTTGCCGCGTTTGGGGCCGCCGTCACGCTTGCCGCCGCCGCCGCGGTGCTGACTGCTTTGGCGGGATTTGCGCCAGCCGGGGATGGCGGGAAGTGCGTCGGTCATCACTTGGAAGACCAAGCCGCCGCTGATTGGCGTCGCTTCTTCGAGGCGGACTTCGACGCGCATGCCGAGCTGATAGCGTTGTCCGGTTTGGTCGCCGACGAGCGCGTGTGCGGCTTCGTCGTGAGTCCAGCGCTCGTTGCCGAGTGTGGAAATTGGCGCGAGGCCATCGGCTTGCGTTTCGTCGAGACGGATAAAGAGGCCGAAGCGCGTGACGCCGCTGACGCGGCCTTCGAAGTTGGCGCCGACGCGATCGGAGAGGAACGCTGAGATGTAGCGCGCGGTTGCGTCGCGTTCGGCGGCCATGCTTTGGCGTTCGGTCTGGCTGATGTGCTCCGCCGTTTCCACGTAGCGCTGTTCCTCGGCGTCGGTTGCGCCGTCATCGCCGAGCTTTAGCGCGCGGATGAGGGCGCGATGGATGGTGACGTCGGCGTAGCGGCGGATGGGTGAGGTGAAGTGCGAATAGCGGCCGAGGTTCAGGCCGAAATGGCCGATGTTTTCGGGCGTGTAGACGGCTTGCGACTGCGTGCGCAGGATCACTTCGTTGATGATGTCTTTGTTCGGCGATTGCTCCGCCAGATGTAGGATGTGGTTGAAGCGTCCGGCGGTCACGGTCTGACCTTTGCTCCAGGCCATATCGACGGTGGGCAGGAAGTCCGTCAACGCCGCGATCTTGGTGTCGCTCGGGCGATCGTGGGCGCGATAGATTTGCGGGCGGGTCTTCTGCTCCAGCGTTTCCGCGGCGCAGACGTTGGCCTGGATCATGAACTCTTCGATGAGCCTGTGCGCGTCGAGCCGCTCGCGGCGCTTCACGCCGACGACTTTGCCGTCTTTGAAAATGATGCGGTGCTCGGGCGCGTCAATGTCGAGCGGTTGGCGCTTCTCGCGCGCGATCCAGACGGTGCGATACGCTTCCCAAAGCGGCTTTAAGATTGGCTCCAGCAGCGGCGCGGTTTTATCGTTGGGCTTGCCGTCGACCGCGGCTTGAGCTTGCTCGTAGGAGAGCTTTGCCGCCGAGCGCATCAGACCGCGCACGAATGTGTGGCGTAACTTCCGGCCTTCGCGATCGAAGATCATCTCGACTGCAAGGCAGGCGCGCTCTTCCTTCTCGCGCAGCGAACACAAATCCGCCGACAGCGATTCCGGCAGCATCGGCGCGACGCGGTCAGGGAAGTAGGTGGAGTTGCCGCGCCGCCAAGCGCCGCGATCGAGTGCTGAGCCGGGCGTCACGTAGGCCGACACGTCCGCGATCGCGACCCATACGCGCCAGCCGCCTTTGTTCTTCTCGTCGGTATCGGGAGTTGCGTAAACTGCATCGTCGTGGTCGCGCGCGTCCTCGGGATCGATGGTGATCAGCGGCACGTCGCGGAGATCGGTGCGGCCCTTCAGCGTCGGCTTCTGCGCGGCGTCGGCCTGCGCTTCTTCGTCGGGAGAGAAGCCTTCGCGGATGCCGTGCGTGTGCATCGCCAGGATCGACGCGGCGCGCGGATCGCTCTCTTTGCCGATGACTTCTTTGATGATGCCGCGCTTGGGGCCGTGGGCGCGCCCATGTTCGGGCGCGAGTTCGACGAAGACGAGATCGCCGTCTGTGGTTTCACCCGCGTGCTGTTGTTCGATGATGATGTCGTGGCGGGCTTTACGGTCGGCAGGTACGACGCGTCCGCCGCCGAAGCGTGCGCGCGGATCTTTGTTGGCGCGATAGACGCCGAGGATGCGGTGCGCGCTTTGGCCAAGGCGCTTGACGACGCGGGCGACGAATTCGCCGTCATCGTCGCGGACGATTTTTGCGAGCACGCGGTCGCCGATTCCGATGGCTGCTTCGCCTTTCATGAGACGTGCTTCGCCGGGCGCGAGCCGGATGGTCGGGCCGAAATAGCCTTCGGGGCCGCGCATGCGTGCGAGCAGTTCGCCGTCAGTATCGCGATCGAGCACGTCCATGACGCCGGATTCCGGCAGCGCTTGCGCATCGGCGTAGCTTTTGCGGCCAGTGCGCCCAAGCGCGCCAGATTCTTCTAGTTCGCGCAGGATGCCGCGCAGTTCCTTTTTCTGATCGGGGCCGATGCCCAGCTCATGCGCGATGTCTCGCTTCTGCGCCTTGCCGCCGGACTTGCGGATCGCCTCAAGCACGCGTTCGCGGGTGAGGGGTTCTATTGGGAGTGGTGGTCGATTCTTCGCCATAGGTACAATCTGTCACCTCTACCCCGCGAGGGGGAGAGGTCGCGCGAACTTGTTTGCGCGGGTGAGGGGGCGTGGTTCCGCGGAGGCTCGTTCGGAACGTCCCACCCTCATCCGCCCGCTGCGCGGGCGCCTTCTCCCGCCCATGCGGGAGAAGGGATAAGTCACGCCTTCTTCGCAGCTTTCTTTGCCGGCGCCTTTTTAGCGGCGGCTTTCTTGGCAGCTGGCTTTTTGGCGACCTTCTTCGGCGCAGCGGTCTCTTTTTTCGGTGCGGCAGCCTTCTTCGCGGGCGCATTCTTTTTCTTTTTGCCGCCGCCGGCTTCTAGGCGCGCGGCTAGCAGCGAGAGCGCTTCGTCGACCTCGATGTCTTCCGGCTTTTTATCCTTCGGCACGTTGGCGTTGACTTCGCCGTCGGTGATGTAGGGGCCGTAGCGGCCGTTGAGGACGCGGACGGGTTTACCGGTCACCGGGCTTTCGCCGAGTTCTTTGATCGGCGCGGGCGCTGCGCGGCCGAAACGGCCTTTGCCGCCGCCAGCTTTCTTTTCGTCGATCACCGCGACGGCGCGGTTCATCTGAATTTCGAACACGTCTTCGATCGACGGCAGGTTCGCGTACATCTTGCCCATCTGCAGGTACGGGCCGTAGCGGCCGAGACCTGCGAGGATCATCTCATTCTCGCTCGGGTGCATGCCGACTTGGCGCGGCAGTGCGAGCAACGACAGCGCCTTTTCAAGCGTCGCAGATTCAGGTGTCCAGCCGCGCGGCAAGCTTGCGCGCTTCGGCTTGGCTTCGTCTTCCGGGTTCGGCGTTTCGAAATAGGGACCGAAGCGGCCGTTCTTCAACAGCACCGGGCCGTTCGGGCCATCGCCAAGCGGGGCGCCGTCAGCGGGAATAGTGCTCGCAGCGTCGTCGCCGCCGGCAAGAGGGCGCGTGAATTTGCACGGTGGATCGCCGTTATAGTTCGAGCATCCGACGAAGGCGCCGTACTTGCCGAGGCGCAGTGAAAGCTGGCCGACGCCGCAAACTTGGCAGCTGCGCGGGTCGCTGCCGTCTTCGCGCGGCGGGAAGATGTGCGAGCCCAGCACTTCGTTCAACGTGTCGAGCACTTGCGTGATGCGGAGATCGCCGATCTCAGCGATGGCGCCGTTAAAATCTTTCCAGAAGTCGCGCATCAGCTTCTTCCAGGAGAGTTCGCCGGCCGACACTTGGTCGAGCTGGCCTTCGAGGTCAGCGGTGAAATCGTATTCGACATACTTGCCGAAGAAATTTTCGAGGAAGGCGATGACAAGACGGCCGCGGTCATCCGGAAAGAACCGGTTCTTGTCCATCTTCACGTAATTGCGTTCGCGCAGCTTATCGAGGATCGCCGCATACGTGGACGGCCGGCCGATACCGAGCTCTTCAAGCTTCTTGACGAGGCTCGCTTCCGAATAACGCGGCGGCGGCTCGGTGAAGTGCTGATCGGCTTTCACGTCTTCGACTTTGACGGTCTCGCCTTGCTTCAGTTGCGGCAGGCGGCGATTTTCTTCGTCTTCCTCGTCGTCGCGGCCTTCTTGGTAGAGCTTCAAGAAGCCGTCGAAGAGAATGACTTGGCCAGTCGCGCGGAGTTCGACCTTGCCGGTCGGCTCGGTGAAATCGACGCTGGTGCGCTCAAGCGAGGCCGCTTCCATTTGGCTGGCGACGGCGCGCTTCCAGACGAGATCGTAGAGCTTCGCCTGGTCGCCATCGAGATGCAGCTGTTGCGGCGTGTTGGTCGGATCAGTCGGCCGGATCGCTTCGTGCGCTTCTTGGGCGTTCTTGATCTTCGACACGTATTTGCGCGGTTCGGACGGGACGTATTGGTTGCCGAACTGGCTGCCGATGGCGGTGCGCAGTTCGCGCATCGCGCCTTCGTCCATGCTGACGCCGTCGGTACGCATGTAGGTGATGTGGCCAGCTTCGTAGAGGCGCTGGGCGGTTTGCATCGTGCGCGAGGCGTTGAAGCCGAGCTTGCGGGCGGCTTCTTGCTGGAGCGTCGAGGTCGTGAACGGCGGCGGCGGATTGCGCTTGGTTGGCTTTGCTTCAACGGCGCTGACGGTGAACTTGCCGCTCTTCACTGCGTCGCGCGCGGCGAAGGCGGTGGCTTCGTTCTCGATGTCGAGGCGCTTCAGCTTCTTGCCTTGGAATGCCGCGAGGCGGGCCGTGAAGCTCTCGTTGCGCAAGCTCTGGAGCGTCGCATCGACTGACCAGTATTCCTGCGCCTTGAACTTTTCGATCTCGACTTCGCGGTCGACGATGATGCGCAGCGCCACCGATTGCACGCGGCCGGCGGAGCGTGAGCCCGGGAGCTTGCGCCACAGCACTGGCGAGAGCGTGAAGCCGACAAGGTAATCGAGTGCGCGGCGCGCCAGGTACGCGTCGACCAATTCCATGTCGATGTCGCGGGGCGCTGCCATGGCGGCCAGAACGGCCGGCTTGGTGATGGCGTTGAAGGTGACGCGTTTGACGGTCTTGCCCTTCAGCGCCTTCCTTTGATTCAGGGCCTCGAGCACGTGCCAGGAAATGGCCTCACCTTCACGATCAGGGTCGGTCGCGAGGATCAGGTGGTCGGCGTCTTTCATCGCGTCGGCGATGGCTTTGACGTGTTTGGAGGACTTGGCGTCGATCTCCCAGGCCATGGAAAAATCGTCGTCCGGCTTTACCGAACCGTCCTTGGCCGGCAGGTCGCGGATGTGCCCGTACGAGGCCAGGACATGATAGTCCGAACCCAAATACTTGTTGATTGTCTTGGCCTTAGCCGGGGACTCAACGACGACGACATTCATTATGGAGGGGGGCTTTCGCGGAAAAACGGGGCGGAAACTGGGGGCCGGGGTGGACCCTGTCAACGCGCCCAGATGGATTCAGTGCAAAGCTTATGCGAGCCTCAGCCTAATTTTCCTTTGCTGATCCGTGCGTTAGGGGCCTGTTTAGAAATCTGGTGACCGCAACCAAAGCGTGTTAACTACACGTTTAAATTGCATAGGTTGAGTATGGCGGACGATAGCGGCGTGCCCGACCGGGGTGAGGTAGCTGACTATGTGGCCGAAATGGCCGGGCAGCTGGCAGTGATGGCACAGCGCGCGGGTTTCGCCAGCACGGCCGCAATTCTGGTCCGCGCGCAATTATCGGCGCTGGCTGATCTTCGAGGGTTTCAGTTCGAGAAGGCGGCGCCGGATGACGCGGCGTAGCCGCCAGGAAGCGATGCGGCGCGGCCGTCGAGTTCCAGCTCCGTCAACGCCGCGGCCACGGCGCCGGCAGGCGCTTCAACCAGCCACGCGAGATCGTTGACGTGGATCGGCGTCGGTGACAGCAACGCGGCGATTTTCTTCGGTAGGCCGGCGGGCGGTGGCGGCGCGTCGATGTCCGCAAAGAGCGGCCCGGCCGAGAGTGGACGTAAGGGCGGTGCGCCCTCGCCGAGCGCGGCGATGACGTCGTTTGCGTCTTCGATCAGAGTCGCGCCTTGTTTGATCAGCGCATTCGATCCGCGCGCGCGTGGGTCGAGCGGTGAGCCGGGCGCCGCCATCACATCGCGCCCTTGGTCAGCTGCGGCGCGCGCCGTGATCAGCGAACCCGATCGCAACGCCGCCTCAACGATAACGACACCGCGAGAGACGCCGGAGATGATCGAGTTGCGTCTTGGAAAATCGCGCGCGCGCGGCACGCTTCCGAGCGGCGCTTCGGTGATCACCGCGCCGCGTTCGCACATCGAATCGTGCAGCTTTTGGTTCTGCGGCGGATAGGGATGATCCAGCCCACCGGCGAGCACGCCGACAGTGCCGGTTGGCAGTGCCCCCCGGTGCGCCGCCGCATCGACGCCGCGCGCGAGGCCGGACACGACCGTGTAGCCCGCCGCGCCGAGATCGAGTGCGAGCCGTTCGGCAAACATCAGCGCAGAGCCCGAGCCTTCACGCGAGCCGACGATTGCGATGGTTGGCTTCTTCAGCCAATTCGGATCGCCGCGGATCGCGATCAGCGGTGGCGGCGCATCGAGCTGCGCCAGAAGCGGCGGATAGTCGGGCTCACAACAGGCGATCAATCGCGCGCCGAGTGCTTCAACGCCTTCGATCTCAGCATGCGCGCGATCCGCGGGCGACGCTGTGAGGTTCGACACGCGCGGTAGCGCCTCGAGCGCGGAGGCGGCCGTGCGGAAGCGCGCGATCAAGCGATGAAATGTGAGTGGACCAATGCGCTGCGTGCGCGCCAGCCGCGTCCAGGCGATGAGCTCGGGACGCGACAGGGTGCGCATCACGCTTCCGGTTTAGGTTCGGCTGGTGTCGCCGGTTCGGGCGTCGCTTCCGCCAGCGCGGGAGCAACTGGCTCTGGCTCAGGAGCAGCGTGCGCGATCGGTTCGGGCTCCGGCGCTACGTCTTCGATCATTGTTGGCGACCCCGCCGGAGTTGGATCAACTGGCGTTGGTTCGGGCGGAGCGGGTTCTGGTTCGGGAGGAGCGAACGCGATTGGCTCAGGCTCTGACGCTACTTCTTCGATCACCGGCGCTAACTCTGGCGCCTCCTCCGCCACTGGCAAAGTTGGAGCAACGGGTTCTGGCTCTGCGGTGGGTTCGACGATCACTGGGGCAGGCTCCGGTGTGGCTGCGGGCTCTGACGGCGCCTCTTCGGCGGCTGCCGCCTTCTTGTCACCGATGCGCGGCTCCGTGCCGGCGATGATGCGGGCGATGTTGCCGCTATGACGCCAGAAGATGAGGACTGCGATCGCCGCCGAGAAAATGATCTCCGACCAGCTGAAGCCGGCGACCAAAGCCGCGATCGGCGCAATCGCCGCGGCGCACAAGGCGGCCAGCGATGAGGTGCGAAACATGGTCGCGACCGCGAGCCAAGTGATGCCAGAGATGACGCCGAGCGGCCAAACGCCAGCAAACAGAACGCCGAAGAAGGTTGCGACGCCCTTGCCGCCGTTGAACTTCAGCCAAACCGGAAAGCAGTGGCCGATGAAGGCTGCAGCGCCCGCGGTAAGACCAATCGCGACTTGATAGGGGTTGTCGTCGCCCGCGACCGCGCGCGCGATCAGCAGAGCGATACCGGCCTTGCCGGCGTCCAGCAGCAATGTCGCCAGCGCTAAATCCTTGCGCCCGGTGCGCAGCACGTTGGTCGCGCCAATATTGCCGGAGCCGATGGCGCGGATGTCTCCGAGCCCTGCAGCTTTGGTGATCACGAGACCAAACGGTATCGAGCCCAGGAGATATCCGAAGACGGCGGCGAGAGTGAAATAAAGTGGCAACACCCTGGCTCTCTAACAGGCTAGTGCGCGCCTGTGGAGAGGAGAGTTTTGCTCAGCCCAACCAGGCGATCAGCTGGCCGACATTAATCGGGATCTGCAGCATCGCGGCGGCGCCAAACGCCATGCCCAGTAAGCCTGGCGCCAACGAGAACCAAAACAGCCATTGCGCGCGGATGAGCAGGCAGACCGCCAGGATCGCCATGGCGATCGAAATGAGCGCACCAGCGATGTCGTATTGGTCGTCGAAAGTGCTGAGCCGCGCGTGCGTGGCTTCTGCCTCAATGGCGCGCGCCTGCACTTCGTCCTTGCGGGCGCGAACGCGTTCGACCTCGGCGATCTGTTCGGTGATATCGGCTTCGAGGGCCGCATCGCTGTTGCGCCGCGCTTCACGCTGCAGGTTCGCGAGCTGGTAGGTCGCCATGTCCTCGCGCACGCGTACGGCCTGATACCAGGCCCAGCTATTATTCCGCTCGGCTTGCGCGTGCGCCATGGTTTGTTCGACGTTGCTCGCTTTGATCGAAGCGATCGCAATGAATGCCGCAAGTATTGCGATCGCCAGCGCGACGAGATTATTCGTCCGCTCGCTCTCCGCTTCCGCCGCCATCTCGCCCCCCATTTTTCGCGATCTAGTTCAGACTAGCCGCCGGTGCATGTCGCTGCCGCTGCGCGGCCGACTTCCCATTGGCCGTTGGCGCCGCCGCCGCGGAAGCCGTAGCGGCCGTTGGTGAAGTAGCCATCGCCTGCGCTTGGCAGCACCATTGATGTGCCGCCGATGATCTGGACGCGCGCGCTCGCGCCTTCGATATCGACGACGATCTGCTGGCCGTTGCTGCAACTATACATGATCGGCCCATCGAGCGGGATCGGCGGCGGCGCCTCGCCGGGGCCAGGATCGCCGGGACCGTAGGGCGGCGGTACAGGATTGGAGCCGCCCGCTGAGGCACAAGAGGCGAGAGCGAGCAGTGCAACGCCAAGCAAAAGTCTGCGCATCGTGTGCCTCCTGAATTAGCCGTTGAAAACGGTCTTACCCGCGATGAATGTCCGTTTCACGGCTCCTTGCAGGAGTTTTTCGTCAAACGGCGAATTGTTGGACTTGGAGCGCAGCTTGTCGCTGTCGAGCCTGAAGGGCGCGCCGAGATCGACGAGGATGATGTCGGCCGGTGCGTCTTTGGCGAGCCGGCCCTGGGGCAGCTTCAGTAATTCGGCCGGGCGCAGCGTCATCGCGCGGAAGAGCGTGTTGAGCGGCACGTCGCCCTTGTGGTGCAGCGTCAGTGCGCCGGGCAGCAATGTTTCGAGGCCCACCGCACCGAACGCGGCTTCTTCGTATGGCAAACGCTTGTCCTCGGCTGGGCGTGGATCGTGGCCGGAGACGATCACATCGAGGAGGCCATCATTGACGGCATGCACGAGCGCGACGCGATCATCTTCGCTGCGCAGCGGCGGCGAGAGTTTGGCGAAGGTGCGATAGCCATCGACGTCGTTCTCGTTGAGCACGAGATGATGAACATTGACGCTGGCGAATGCTTTTACGCCGCGGCCCTTGGCGCGCTTCACCGAGGGCAGCGTTTGCGCCGATGAGATCATGTCGAGCAGCAGGCGCCCGCCGGTCAGTTCGGCAAGCAATAGATCGCGCTCAGCCATGATGACTTCAGCGGCGGCAGGAATGCCTGGCAGGCCAAGCCGCGCCGCCAACTCGCCCTCGTGCATCACGCCGCCTTCAGCGAGAAAGGGATCTTCGGGGCGGTGCGCGATCAGCGCGTCGAAGGTCGTCGCGTAAGAGAGCGCGCGGCGCAGTGTTCGGCTCGAAGTGATGGGCCTGTCGCCATTAGTGAACAGCACCGCGCCGGCTTCGGCCATCAGGCCGATCTCGGTCATCAGTTCGCCGTCGAGATGCTGTGTGAGCGCCGCTGCGGGCAGGATGCGCACGCCGCCGGAGCGATCGATGCCGCGGCGAAGCACGAAATCGATCAAGCTTTGATCGTCCAGCACCGGCGTTGTGTTCGGCATCATCACGAGCGTGGTGACGCCGCCCGCGGCCGCCGCGCGGCCTGCGGACTTGAACGTTTCCTTGTGCTCGGCGCCCGGCTCGCCGATCACCACGCGCATATCGATGAGCCCGGGCGCGACGTGCGCGCCGTCAGCATCAATGATCTCGGCGCCCTCGGGCGCGCTGCTGACGTTGCCTATGTCGAGGATCTTGTCGGTGAACAGGATCGCACCGGTTTCGACCTTGTTCTTGGCAGGGTCGATCAGCTTGGCGTTTTTGATGAGTGTGGGTTTGGTCATGGCTCAGCGTCTCTTCATGGCGACGTTGAGCGTCGTGGAAAATGCGAGTGCAATGATGAAAGGCACCCAGATCGGCAAATCACCTAGCTTCGGCGCATTGAGCGCGACTGCGAGGTGATCATCGACGCACCACCAGAGCAGGAAGAGCCACATTAGCTGCGCTCCTCGTTGGTGCCGCTTTCGGCGAGCGCTTCCAGCACGGCCATGCGCACCGCGACGCCCATGCGTACTTGTGTCTCAATCAGCGACACGCTCGGATTGTCGGCGATGACGCTATCGATTTCGACGCCGCGATTCATCGGGCCTGGATGCATCACCAGCGCGCCTGGCTTTGCGTGGCGCAATTTGTCTTCGTCCAAACCGTAGAACCAGAAGAACTCGCGCGCACTTGGGAAGAAGCCGCCGGTCATGCGCTCGCGTTGGACGCGCAGCATCATGACGACATCGGCGTCCTTCAGGCCTGCGCGCATATCGTGGAACACCGTAGCGCCCCATTTTTCGGCGCCGGCCGGCATCAGCGTTGGCGGGCCGATCAACCGCACCTGCGCGCCGAGCAGTGTCAGTAGCGCGACGTTGGAGCGCGCGACGCGGCTGTGCAGCACGTCGCCGCAAATCGCGATCACAAGGCCCTCAACGTTGCCCAGACGCGAGCGGATGGTGAAAGCGTCCAGCAACGCCTGTGTCGGATGTTCGTGCTTGCCGTCACCGGCATTGATCACAGCGCAATCGACTTTGCGCGACAAAAGCTCCGCCGCGCCGGACGATCCGTGGCGCACCACCAGCAGATCCGGCCGCATGGCGTTCAGCGTCGCAGCGGTGTCGATCAGCGTTTCACCTTTTGCGACGCTGGAACTCTTCACGCTCATGTTCACGACGTCAGCGCCCATGCGCTTGCCAGCGAGTTCAAACGAGCTTTGCGTTCTTGTGGAGTTCTCGAAGAAAAGATTGATCAGCGTGCGCCCGCGCAACGTGTCCAGCTTCTTCACGCGTTCATCGAGCAGCGGTGCAAATTTCTCGGCGCGATCGAGCAAGTTCTCGGCTTCGAAACGATCCAGGTCGGCTATGGCCAGAAGGTGCTTCTGACGGAAACGGATGGCGCGCGCACTCTCGTCAGTTTTCTGTCCGCCAGTCGGTCGCTGAGCCATGGCGCTTGTTAAGCCCTGTGTCCGACTCGCCGCAAGTGCGGCGACACTAAGGCGGGGATAATCGTTTCAACCATCTTGCTGACCCAGACTCGGTGCTGTACTCGGTTTGTTCCAATCGTGGGACGGCGGGTTTGAGGGCTAAGTAGGAGGGCGTGATGCTGCGATCGCACCCAAAGAAGGAAGAAGCCACGTTGCGGCCGGTGGGGATCGCGCTGGCGGCGGTGGTTGCGGGATTGAGCGCTGGCAAGGCTGCGGCGGTTGAACCGCATGTCCACGCGCCGCTTGAGCCTGCCGCGAACGGGACCACGTATTTCGTGGATCCGACGAATCACCCTGGCTTTGAAGAAGATTTAGAGATGGTGATCGGCCCGAGCACCCCGGTTGCGCCATTCGGCAAGCGGTGAGCCCAACTTCAGTGCAGCGCGAGCGTGATTGCGATCGGCATGGTGATGAAGGAGAGCAAGGTGGTCGCGGTGATGATCGCGGCCATGAGTTGGGGGTCGCCGCCCATCTCGCGCGCCAGCGTGTAGCCTGCGGCCGCAGTTGGAGTTGAGCCGATGCCGACAGCGACGGCTGTAGCGAGTGGGCTTGCGCCCGTAAGCATGCAGGCGCCCCAAACCAAGCTTGGCGCAAGCAAGAGGCGCATCACCGAAGCGGTCGCCACCTTCGGCAGCGAAGCCCGCAGCGCGCCAAAGTCGAGCCCCGCACCGACACACATGAGCGCGACCGGCATCGCCGCTTGTCCGAGGAGTTGGAGCGCGTCGCTGACGTAGCCGAGATCACGCACACCGATCAGATTGACTATAATGCCGGTTGCGCAAGCTAGAATGAGCGGATTGGCGATGATCTGATCCATCACCGCCCGCATCGATGTTGCCTTCGCAGATCCCCAGCGCGCTAACACGATGACGCAAATGATGTTGAGCGTGAGCACCAGCGGGCCGAACGCCAGGCCGATAAGTTCTTGCCCTTGCGGTCCGAACAGCGCCGCTGCGGCGGCCAGCAAAGCAAAGCCGTTCCAGCGCACGCTGCCCTGAAACACGCTGGTGTAGGCCGGCCCATCGCCGCGAAACACCAGGCGCAGCGCCAGTGCAACAAGCGCGAGCGCGAGAAAGCCGCCCATCACACCGCCGAGAAATGGCAGTGCGTCCGCACCCGCGAAATTCGCGCCCGAGACCAGGGTGAACAAAAATGCCGGGTAGAGCACGAAATAGCCAAAGCGGTTGACCATCCCGAATTGCTCGGCGGTGGCGATCCGCGCTGCGCGCACGAGATAGCCAAGCGCGATCAGAATGAAGGTGGGGACAAGCGCCCCAAAGACTTCAGCCATCGGTGCGGCGTTCCTGCATCGCGTCGAGCGCGCCTTGAAGCATGTAGGCGGCCGCCATTTTATCGACGACCTCGCCGCGCCGGCGCCGGGATGCATCACCCTCTATCAAGGTGCGTGTAACGGCCGCGGTGGAAAGGCGCTCGTCCCAGAGCAGCAATGGCACGTCGCGCACCGCCAGCATGTTGCGCGCGAAGGCGCGCGCGCTTTGCGCCGCCGGGCCGGTGGAACCGTCCATGTTGAGCGGCAGCCCGATCACGAAACCAGCGCACTTGCGCCCATCGAAGAGTTTGAAGATTGCCGCGGCGTCGTCAGCGAATTTTCCGCGCGCGACCGTATCCAGGGACGATGCAATCAAGAGCGTGGTGTCGCTCACGGCCACGCCGATCCGCTTCTCGCCGGGATCAATGCCCATGACGGCGGCGCGCGCAGGCAGGGCCGCTGCGAAATCGGGGAGGTCGAGGATGGGCATTGAAAGGCGTTCATCCCATCGGCGCGTGCTTGCGGAAGGTCAAGCGCAGGTCTTCAATGCGCGCATGTTGCGGACCCTCATCCTGATCGGCGCGCTGGGCCTCACGGCCTGCGCCGCCTCACCGGCTGCCGGTACTGGTGGCCAATCCCAAACACCGGTCGCGTTGAGCGCCGACTTGAACTGCAATGCCGGTGATGTTCGCCAATTCCCAGCAGGCGGATGCACCGCGGCTGAGCCTGGCGAGCAATCCACGCTCTACATTTCGCTCAGCGTTCCGTCGCGCGGCCGCGCCGGGCGGTTTTGCATCGCCACAGGCTGCGAAAACGCAACGTTTGCACCGCGGGCTTCGTCCACTGGTTGGGCGGCGACCATGCGCACGAACGACCGCACCGAATACGACGCACAACTCGAAATTGCCCGCGACCAGCGCACGTTTACGCTCAGCGAGGCCAATGATGGCGGCATAAGCACATGGACCGGCGAATGCAGCGTGGCCGGGTCTTGAACGGCTAGGCGGGCGGCTATAAGCCCGGCCCTATGTCAATCGATGAGAAAACCGTCCGCAAGGTGGCCAAGTTGGCGCGCCTGGCGCTCCCCGAAGATCGCGTAAAGGCGATGGCCGATGAGCTGAACGGCATCATGGCCTGGATCGAGCAGCTGAATGAGGTCGATGTCGATGGCGTCGAGCCGATGACGAGCGCCGTCGAAGGCCTCTCGCTGCCGATGCGCGATGATGTCGTCACCGCCGGTAACGATCCGGAGAAGGTGCTGAAGAACGCGCCGAAGTCGGAAGATGGATTTTTCGTCGTGCCGAAGGTTGTGGAGTGAGCGCAGTCCCAATCTCATTTGAGATTAGCGGCGTCCAGAGCGGCTGGGCGAGTATGGACGTGCGCGCGGCAGACGTGAGCCATCGGCTCGGCGGCTTCTCGTACACTACATACGCATTCGATGATTTCGTGCGTTTCGGCGTGGACGTCATCCTTGGCGCATACACAGCCGAAGTGGTTTTTGACGGCGAACCTGCGGGCTGGTCTCTGAGTTTTACTCGCAGCTACGATCCGGCCAAAGGCGCGGTTGTGGATGCGCTCCGAGTTTGTGAGATCGAAGATGTGTACGATCCGAACGCCGCGAAAATCGAAGTGTTCGCCGTGGAAGTTGCGGGGTGCCAGGTCGCCGCTGCCATTGAGGCCGCGATCGCGAAGTTGGAAGCGGAGATGGGCATCGACGCGTTCGAACTCGCATGGATGCAAGCCTATCCCGTACGCGGCATGGCCGCGTTAAGGGCGGCACTCGCGCAAACGCCTCGGCCCCAGCCCGAGATTGGAATGTGATGGTGACCTTCACGATCGCTACCGAAACGCCGCTCTCGGATGACGTGCGCGCGCTGGTGAAGCAGCTGAACGAGTTTACGTTCGAGATGACGCCGGCCGAGTATCGTCACCACATGACGGTTGAGCAGATGGCGCAGGCCGATACGACATTGTTCGTCGTGCGCGATGCGAACGGCGCGACGCTTGGCATGGGCGCGCTGCGCCGTCATGCGACCGGCGAAGGCGAAGTGAAGCGCATGTTCGTCAAGCCCGAGGCGCGTGGCCTTGGCGTCGGCGGCGCCATCCTCGCGCGCATCGAAGATCTCGCGCGACAGGAAGGCTTGAGCCGTGTCGTGCTGGAGACGGGCTCCAATTTCGACGCAGCCAAGCGCGTCTATGAACGCGGCGGCTTCGCGACGTGTGAACCTGTCCTCGATTATCCGCCGAGCGCCTGGACGGCGTTCTATGCAAAGGAGTTGCGGACATGATGACGCAATCCCTTCCTCCGTCATTCCGGGGCTCAGCGCAGCTGAGAACCCGGAACCCCGGGGCAAGCGCACAGCTTGTGGCCCCTGGATTCCGGATCGCGCGACGCGCGCCCGGAATGACGAACTCATTTTCCTATTCGTAAGTGAACCAATGACCGATCTCACCACCTTCACATTGGCCCAAGCTCTCGACGGCATGGAGAAGAAGCAATTCTCCTCGCTTGAAATCACCGACGCTTTCCTCGGTGCGATCGAGAAGGCCAATCCGCATCTCAACGCCTACGTCGTCGTAACGCCCGAGATCGCACGTGAGCGTGCGAAGGCCGCTGACGCCAAGCGCGCTTCTGGCAAAGCAGGGCCCCTTGAAGGCGCGCCGCTTGGGATCAAGGATCTGTTCTGCACCGAAGGTGTGCGCACCACCGCTTGCTCTGGCGTGCTCGGTGATTTCACACCGACCTACGAGAGCACGGTCAGCGGCAATCTCTTGCGCGATGGCTCGGTCATGCTCGGCAAGCTCAATATGGACGAGTTCGCGATGGGCTCGTCGAACGAGACCTCGCACTTCGGCCCTGTCGTCAGCCCGTGGCGGCGCGGCAATGACGATGCGAAGCTGACGCCGGGTGGTTCATCGGGCGGTTCGGCTACCGCTGTGTCCGCCGATCTTTGCCTCGGTGCCACCGCCACCGATACCGGCGGCTCTATTCGCCAACCTGCGGCGTTCACCGGCACAGTTGGCATCAAGCCGACATACGGCCGTTGCTCGCGTTGGGGTATCGTCGCGTTCGCGTCATCGCTCGATCAAGCCGGACCGATCGCGAAGACGGTCGAAGATAGCGCGATGTTGCTGCAATCGATGGCTGGCCACGACCCGAAGGATTCGACATCGCTGACCAACGCACTGCCGGATTTCCGCGCAGCGACGAAGCGCTCGATCAAGGGCATGCGCATTGGCGTGCCGGAAGAGTATCGCGTCGATGGCATGCCGCGGGAGATCGAAGCGCTTTGGCAACAGGGCATCGAATGGGTCAAAGCGGCTGGCGCCACCATCGTTCCGATTTCGCTGAAGCACACGAAGTACGCGCTGCCGGCGTACTACATTGTCGCGCCAGCGGAAGCCTCATCGAACCTCGCCCGCTATGACGGCATGCGCTACGGCGCGCGCGTTGCGGGCAAAGATCTGAACGGCACGTACGAGAACACCCGCGCTTCAGGTTTCGGCCGCGAAGTGCAACGCCGCATCTTGATCGGCACCTACGTGCTCAGCGCTGGCTATTACGATGCGTATTATTTGCGCGCGCAAAAAGTCCGCCAACGCATCGCGCAAGATTTCCGCGACGCCTTCGAGAAGGTGGATGCGATCCTGACGCCGGCAACGCCGTCAGCTTCGTTTGCGCTCGGCGAAAAGAGCGGCGATCCGGTGGCGATGTATTTGAACGACATCTTCACCGTGACCGCGAACCTCGCCGGGCTTCCCGCGCTGGCGCTGCCAGCGGCGGTGGATGCGCAAGGTTTGCCCTTGGGGCTGCAAGTGATCGGCAGGGCGCTTGACGAAGAGAGCGTGTTCGCTGTCAGCGCCGAACTCGAGCGAGCGGCGAATTTTCGCGCCAAAGCCGCGAAGTGGTGGCTCTAAGCCCCGCCTCTGAGGCGAGCCGGGGTGCTTCTGTGGTAAAGGCGTGATCGGGTGCCGCCCGGAAAGGTAGCTTGTTTATGCACGAATTGCTCGAACGTCTGGGCCGCGGCGATGTGCGGTTGATCGAAATGTGTCAGCAGGCAAACCGAGCTTGGCGCGAGTTCCTAAGCGAACTCAACGGCGCTGACACAGGCACGCTTTCGGCGCGCCTCGGCTTCTTCCAACCAACGATCGAGCAAATTTTCGAGAGCAAGACGCTGGGCCAAACCATGATGCCGTGGAGCGCCTTCGCGGTGCTCTATGACACGCAGAATGGTTGGGGTCCGAACAAGGAGCGGGCGCTGCAACTCGCGGACGCGTTTGCGCGTAGCAATTGCAGTCAGGAAACCCGCGATGAGGCGCGATCGTGCGTGATCTCGTATGAGCTGGAGCAATCGCGCACGCCGAGTGGGGCTAGCCACAGGCGTTAACGCCATATCGTTGCGATGGTGCAATGGCGCCGCAAAGCGAGTGGCCTGTCGCGAATCCCGCTACGCTGTCCAAATGGCCAAGCGTAAATCCTCTAAGCCGCATCGCCGTCCGCGTAGCGAGATCGACCGAAACTACTTCTTCGGCGACGTGCTGATCAAAACCGGCGCGGCTGTTGCGGTCGTTCTAGCCGCTGTCGCGCTCTACACGCCGTTCACGCTGCGCGGTGCGATCGATGACGGCATGTACGATTATGTTGCGGTGATGGGGCTCTTTGCGGCCTTGGGGCTCTTTGCCTTCATCTATGGTCGCCACCTGCGCAAAGAGGCCACGCATTGGGAATTCGAGTAGTCCTGCGCTTGACCTGAGCCGTTCGCGGGGCGAGTTTCCGGCTCCAGAACGGAGCTTCACTTGAACGTAGCCGAATGCACGCGCCTCGGCGCTTATCTCTCGAAATTGCTGGGCTCGCCCACGGTCTCCGTGGTGTCGAAGTCGGCTGAGGAAGCGAACGTGCTTGTCGACGGCAAGCGCATCGCCGCACTGCTGCGCGACGAGGATGAGGGCGAACTCTCGTACTCGATCAGCCTCGCTGTGCCGCCGGCGCCGGGCGCCAAGAAAAACGCACCGATCGACGAAGCCGAACGCGCGCGCCTGCAGGTCGCGCTGCGCCAAGTTCTCCACGCCGCCGATCTCGACGTCCGCGCGCGCCCGCGCAAATCCGATTCCGCCGAAGTGTATGTGCACGACGAGTTCGTAGGCACTGTCTCAGCCGATGAAGACGAAGGCGCGGTGCTGACGATGAGCATTCTCGACATCGATCTTGAGGGTGAAGAATAAAAGTAGCGTCACCCTGAGCCTGTCGAAGGGCGGCGCGGGCCAAGAGCGGTGGCGTCGCGCTTCGACAAGCTCAGCGTGACGCACTTTGAAATTTCAGAAGCTCGCAAAGAAAAAGCCCCGGCAGCGCCGGGGCTTTGAGTTTTCATTGGTCCAACACACGTTCCAAACTGAGAAACGACGTCGCGCGCTACAACACCGCGAGCATCGAGGCGACCAGCGGGTGGCGGACGATGTCGGAATCGGTGAGGCGGCAGACAGCGATGTTGGCCACGCCTTCGAGCTTGTCTGCAACTGTGTGAAGCCCGGAGAGCTCCGGCAACAAGTCGGTTTGCGCCGGGTCGCCGGTGACAACCATCGTCGAGTTCCAGCCCAAGCGCGTCAGCAGCATCTTGATCTGACCGTAGGTGCAGTTCTGCGCTTCATCGATGACCACGAACGCATTGTTCAGTGTGCGGCCGCGCATGAAGCCGACGGGCGCAATTTCGATGAGGCCTTCCGCCATCAAAGCTTTCAGACGCTTCGGTGAGAGGCGATCCTGCAGCGCGTCGTAGAGTGGCCGCAGATACGGCGCGAGTTTGTCTTCCATCGCGCCCGGCAAGAAGCCCAGAGATTCGCCCGCTTCAACTGCCGGGCGTGAGAGCACGATGCGGCCCACCTTGCCGCTTTCGAGCGCCTCAACCGCTTTGGTGATGGCGAGATAGGTTTTCCCCGTGCCTGCTGGGCCCAGCGCCAGCACCATGGCGTGCGAGTCGATCGCTTCCATCAGCGCGCTTTGGCCTTTGGATTTTGGGCGAACGTTTTTGACGAAGCTATGATCGCGATTGGCGTCGTTGGCCGGCTGATAGCCGCCCTCAAGCACTTGCAGATTGCGCTGACGACGATCGTCGCGCTGAAATTCCTGAACGTTAAGCACGCCTGTGGCTTGCCGACGCTTGGTAGTGCGCTTCGCCATAAAGGGCTCCTTTCGGGAGTGCAAAGAGCCCGCGCGGCTTCTGCCGGCGGGCGGTGGGGAGTGGAAGAAATCTGAGGAGTCGGAGGAGTCGTCGGCGCTAGCGCCGTTGGGCGGAATATGTAGTGCGCTGATCTTGCGCCGTGTGCCCACGTACTCCCCCACAATCGAGCCGAAGCTCTGGAAGACGGGTGGACCGGAACATTCCGATCCGATGGTTACAGGAAGCGCCGAACCGGTTAACGACGCATTGAAGACCCGGAACGTCTCAAAAAATTCGCACAAACCTGGAGCCGTACCGATGCCGATCTTTTCTCTCGCGGATGCCGATCTGGAGGTGGAAGACCCGGATGCGTACTGGATTGCCCCGGGCGCTGTGCTGGTTGGGCGCATCGTGTTGAAGCGGAACGCAAGCGTTTGGTTTGGCGCTGTGCTGCGGGGCGACAACGAGCCGATCACGGTGGGCGAGAACTCAAATGTCCAGGACGGCAGCGTGCTGCACACCGACATGGGCGCGCCGCTCACCATCGGCAAAGACGTCACCATCGGTCACCAGGTCATGCTCCACGGCTGCACAATTGCCGACACTTCGCTCATCGGCATCAAAGCGACAGTCCTGAACCACGCAACCATTCCGAGCTTTTGTCTTGTCGGCGCGCATTCATTGGTGACCGAGCGCAAGACCTACGAAGAAGGCTCGCTCATCACCGGCGCGCCCGCCCGCGTCGCGCGCAAGCTTGAGGAACAGCAGCGCCAGATCATCCAGTTCTCCGCGCATCACTACGTGGAGAATTGGCAACGCTATAAGCGCGACATGAAGCCAGGCCGGTTCGGGAGCTAAGTTCCACGCGCATTGCACCGCGCCGCGGGAACGAAGCGGGCGTTCGCCGATTGAGCAGCTGAGGGTTCACCCGAGGGTTGCTTATATGAAATTGATGTTGATGGCCGCGGCGTCGGCCTTGTTGCTCGCGGCGTGCTCGCCGGCAGCCGAAGCGCCAAGTTCCACGCCCCCCGTCCAAATGAGTGAGACCGCCCGCACGCAAATGGGTGAGATCAACTCTGCACGCTTTACAATGCAGATGCCGGCGAGCTTGGCGGATGTTCCCGCCGTGCCTGCGAGCGCGGTTCCTGCGGGCGCAACACGGGCGCCAAGCAACGAGGATCCCGCCTTCAATCCCGAACCGCCGCCTGCCGGTCAAACGCCAACGGAAGCGACCGCGCCGCAAGACGTGCGCTTCGATGCCGGCATGGTCCGGATTCAGGTTCTGCTGGACCGGGCTCACTTCTCACCGGGCGTGATCGACGGATACGACGGCAGCAACGTGCGCAAAGCCGTTTCCGCATATCAAGAAGCTAACAACATTCCGGTCAATGGCGTCGCGGACGATGCGCTGCTGACGCGTCTGGCGCAAACAGAGTCCTCGCCCGCACTCGTTGCCTACGTGCTGACGGCTGAGGACGTCGCCGGCCCATTTGTCGACGTTCCACGCGATCTGGAAGCGATGTCGCAGCTTGAACGCGTTGGCTACGAGTCAGCTGAGGAAGCCTTGGCCGAGAAGTTCCACATGGACGAAGATCTGCTGCGTACGCTGAATCCTGGCGCAGATTTCACCCGTGCCGGCACAGAACTTGTCGTCGCCAATGGCGGCGGCGAACTCAGCGCCCAGGTCGCTTCGGTTGAGGTCGATATCGCGGCAGGCGTCGTGCGCGCTTTCGATGCTTCGAACCAGCTGGTTGCCTTCTACCCGGCCACCATTGGCAGCGGCGATGCGCCGGCGCCGATCGGCGATCACATCGTGCGCGGCGTCGCATTTGACCCGACCTATCGCTATGACCCGGCCCGTCTGCCAACCTTTGGCCAGCGCGATCATGGCGCACTCAACATCGCAGCGGGTCCGAACAATCCGGTAGGCGCGGTTTGGATCGCCCTCAGTGCGGACACTTACGGCATCCACGGCGCGCCAAACCCGTCGCAAGTCAGCAAGACCCAGTCACACGGCTGCATCCGCCTCACGAACTGGGATGCGGTTGAGCTTGGCCGTGCGGTACGCCCGGGCGTTGCTGTTGCGATCCGTGAAAGCAGCGTCGCGCAACGCGCGACTGGCCGAGGCTAATTACCAGTGGCGAACGCGGCCGGTGTCGAGGTGGATGAAGTCAGAGGCTTCATAATACCCGACACCGCCTGCGCTCATGCCGAGCGCCGCATCACGCAAACGCGGGAGATCGACACCACGCACTCGAATGTCGATCGCGCGGCCATCCATGTGGAGACTGCGCGTCGCCACGCCGGTCGAGCGTTCGTGCAGCGCCGCGTTTGTCACGGGTGAGCGATAGCCGGAGATGATCTGAAACGGCGACGATGCCTCGACTACACCCTTCAGCGTGTGAAGTTGGTCAAGCAGGCGTGGATCAATGGCGTGCACCTCGCCTGAGCGATGGTCACGCATCACTTGATTGATCGATGCCATAGCGTCCGGCACGTAGTTTCCGTTTTCCCAGTACGCGTCACTGAACGCGTCGCCTGTGTGCGTGTTGAGGAACGAGAGTTGACGCACCTGCGTTGGTGCGGAGCTGGGTTGCGTCGCGTATGCTGGCAGCAAGAGGCTCGCGCCAATACCGCCAACCAGTGCGGCGTTGAAAGCTGCGCCGCCCGTTGCTTGCAAAAAGTTCCGACGATTCATGCCCGATCGCTCCTCGCAGCGGAGATATTGTGACGTGACGGCCATTATGAGGCGCCGGGATGGCGTTGCAGAACGGGAACTACAGCTGCCACGTGAGCATTTGCGGTAATGAAGCTGTGGCAGACCACATCATGGGCGGTGCTTCTGGCGAGTGCATTGCTCGCGAACACTATGCTGACTCCCGATCCCGTGGCATCGGCGCCTCCGCAAGTCGAACAACGCCAAGAAGAGGCAAAACTTCGCCGTCGCGCCGCGGTGATAACCGAGCGGGGCTTGGTCGTTCCGGTCGTCGACATAAACGCCAGCGCGCTGACGGACACGTGGGGCGCCTCGCGCGCCGGCGGGCGCACGCACGAGGGCATCGACATCTTGGCGCCGATAGGCGCGCCGGTGCGAGCCGCCGCAGATGGCCGCATTGTGAAATTCTTCGATAGCGAGCGCGGCGGCGTCACGATCTACCAGTTCGATACCAGTGAGCGCTTCGTTTATTACTACGCGCACCTTAGTCGCCGCGCTGCGGGGTTAGCGGAGGGCGATGTTGTCGAGCAGGGTGATGTGATCGGGTACGTTGGCGTGAGCGGAAACGCGCCCGTTCCGCACCTACACTTCGAGATACAGCGGCTCACCTCTGAACGGCATTGGTGGGAGGCGGAGTCGATAAACCCCTATCCGTTTCTGATAGCGGGCCGCGCGCCGAACTAAAGCCGCCAATGATTGACGCCGTTTGCGTCGGTCGAAACGTGTCCCAAAGCGCCCACTGGCTCGCTTTCTCCGTTCGTGAGAAACGCGACGAGCGGCGCATGTTCGCGCCCGACATAAGTGAGCGCGCGCTCACCGTCAGGCGTCTCAGCGACGACAACGCCGCTCTTTGGCGCCCCTTCGCGATCGTAGAACACCGTGTAGGTGACGATTTCCGCTTCGCCCGCATATGTCTCTAAGAGTATCGGCGCCGGCCCGCGCCGCGCATCCGCTTCTGCTTGAACGCTTGGGTCGTGCGCGCCTTGTGCGCCAATCGCCGGATCGCGTGAGATCACCATGCTGTGGCTTGTGGTGGCGAAACCGCCATTGCCAAACAACAGGCCGTGTGTCCCCTGAGTGCGCAGGCGCTCGGTCATCGAGGCGATGGCGTGGCTCATATAATTGCCGACGGGGCCGCCCCCAAACGTCAGCCCGCCGAACACGGTCATGGGGCGGTCCAGCGGCCAATCGAGTATTCGCCGCGCCAATTTCGGCATCACTGGGAAGCAGGAATAGAGTTCCACCATGTCCAGATCGTCGCTGTGAAGGCCATTGAATTGAAGCGCGCCGCGCAAGGACGCTTCCAAGCTTAGTGAACGGTCCACACGATCGCGCGCCAATACATCGCCCGGCTCACGCGCCGCCGCGCCGCGGCCGATATAGACAAGCTGCGTCTCCGCCACGCCCGATGCCTTCGCCTTCGCGAGGCTGGTCACAATGAATGCCGCGCCTTGATTGACGGACGCATTCGCCATCATCAGCTTCGTGTACGGAAATGCGATCAGCCGATTGGCCGGTGAGACGTCCAATATCTGTTCAGCCGTGACGGCATTGCGCAGCCAAGCGTTGGGATTTGCCGCGGCCACTTGCGAAAGCCCCGCCCAAATCTCCGCGCTCTCGCGTTGCGCTTCCGCCAGCGTGTAGCCCCATGCCGCGCGGCAGGCGTTTTCGTAGAACGGATAAACATCGGTGGGCGCGACGATGCCGTACCGCGCGCGGCCCTCGCGTGTTGCGCGGGCGGCAGAGTTGCGCACGGCGTCCAGCTTGCCGCCTGCCGTGCGCTTCGCGGCCGTCCGCAACGCTTCGCCGCCAACGACGAGGCAACTCTCCGCTTCGCCCGCCGCGATTCTATTCGCTGCTGTGTTCAACAGCGCGACCGGGCTGTCGCCCATCGGGTAACGCGTTTGCGCGCAGTGGCGCGGCGCAATCTCCAGCATTTGCGCCAGCGACGCCGACGCATCTTTGAATTCCGGAAACGAAAGTTGCGCGACGACATCCAGCGCATCGGCGCGCCTAAGCCACCCCCCGCCGCCATCAGCGTCCGCGTTTCGCAGTGCAGCAGCCATCAACTCCACGGAGTTCAGCTGCTCTTCGCGATCATTGACCTGACCGACGCCGACGATCACCGGGATTTTGTTCTCGTCCATGGGCTCCGCCGCGCTATGCACTAGTGTGGCGAATCTGAAATTCGCCCGAGTGTGATGGCGAGCGCCATGCGAATTTCAGATTCATAAGCCACACTACAAATCTTTGGGTCTAGTGTCCCGGATTTGAAGTTCGCCCGCGCGTGTGATCCCATGATCTGGCGAACTTCAAATCCGGGACACTAGCGCATGATGCATACGCCAATCTGCCAACGTCTAGGCATAGAGTTTCCGCTGTTCGCGTTTTCGCATTGCCGCGATGTCGTAGCGGCAGTCTCGAAAGCTGGCGGCATGGGCGTGCTTGGTGTTGCCGGTTACTCGACGGAACGCTTGAAGCAAGAGCTCGATTGGATCGAAGCGCACGTGGGCGGCAAGCCTTACGGCGTCGATCTCATCGTCCCCAATGTTTACGAAGGCAAAGGCGCGTCGGCGAGCGTCGATGCATTAGTTGATGGGCTGCCGGCTAAGCACAAGGATTTCGCCGCGAGCATCCTCGCCCGGCACGGCATTGATAGCGGCGAACTTGATGAGACGCGCAAGAACGCCGGCGGCTTTGCCCGCAATCTCGCCGATGGCGGCGCTGCGTCACTGGAAGTGGCGTTTCAGTATCCGATCAAGCTCATCGCCAACGCGCTTGGCACACCGCCGCCGCTGATGATTGAGATGGGCAAGAGACACGGCGTCGCCGTCGCGGCCCTTGTGGGCGCCAAGGAGCATGCGCTGGCGCAAGCGTCGGCGGGTGTCGACATCATTATCGCCGCAGGCACGGAAGCGGGTGGCCATTGCGGTGAAGTCACGACCATGGTGCTGGTGCCGGAGGTTGTCGAAGCGTTGCGCGCGGCGAACATCGACGTGCCGGTGCTTGCCGCGGGCGGCATTGTCACCGGTGCTCAGATGGCGGCGGCCATGGCGATGGGCGCGGCCGGCGCTTGGTGCGGTTCGGTGTGGCTGACGACGCCGGAAGCCGAGACCAGCGAGAACATGAAGAAGAAGCTCCTCGCCGCCACCTCGCGCGACACGGTGCGTTCGAAGTCGCGCACCGGAAAATACTCGCGTCAGCTGCGTTCGCCATGGACTGACGCATGGGAAACGGAGATGGCGCCAAAACCGCTGCCGATGCCGCTTCAGACATTCATCTCCGAGCCGCCGCTTCGGTTGATCGATAAACTTGCCGATGGCGGGCATGCTGGCGCGCAAGACCTCGCGACGTACTGGGTCGGGCAAGGCGTCGGGTTGATGAACGAGCCGCTGTCAGCGGGCGCGGTGGTGCAAGAGTTCAAGCAAGACTTCGCGCGTGCATATGAGCGTCTTGCAGCAGCCGTGGGTTCGTCCGCACAGCAACCATGAGAGGATCAATCATGCGCGGTTTGTATTGTTGGTCAGAAGCTCTGAACGGAATCGAGACATGGTACGCGCGAGTGGACCGAAGCGCCGGCGAATGGGAGACGCTCAGTGCTGCTGAGTACAAAAGTCTCGGAGCCAGCCCTACGTTCGATGACCTCCCTCTCAGGGAAGACTATCTTCAAGGCCTTATAGCCAACAACGGGGGCACATCTTGAACCGGCGCTTAGCGCGTTTCGTTCGCCGGTTCAGCGCGGAGCGGGCCGTTCCACACTTTGCCGATGCGGACGTCGACTTCCGGGCCAAGGTTGAACCAGGCAAGGCGATCGCGTGTCGCATCGATCACAACGAAGCGGTCGCCGCGCTCGAGCGTTTGTGAAAGCGCGTTGCGGACAACGCCCGAAGTGAAACGAGTGCGCACCAGCCACAGGCCCGGACCCAGATCACAGACAAAACCCATGCTTTCGAGCGCGGCCATGAACGCCATCCACGAACCCGAGAAGATCTCAGCGTGAACGAAGACGTTCGCGGCTTCTTCGGCGTCGTTGCCATTGGCGGGTTTGCGCAGACCACGCAGCGCCATAACGCGCCGTGCTTCGGTCCAATCGGTTTTGCCATTGGCAGAGACCAACGTCGTGGGGCGCACGCGGCCTTCGGCGAGGAAGGTCGCCATCTGCTCGATGCTGTATGGCCCAAAGGCGCGACCACGGATCTGCACCCACCATTTGTTGGTGGTCGCGGATTTGAGAGTTGCGACGTCGCTCACGACTTTGCTCCGTTTCAGTACGGAGTACGCACTCGCGTCTCCGGCGAAACGGAGGGCGTGCAATCGCTATGCCGGAGCTTTTAGTAAGAGCGCGTTAGGTACGTTTGCGCGGTTCGAGGTCGATAGCGAAGCCGCCTTCGATCAAACGCGCCACGCGACCGTACACGTTTCCGGCCCGGACCCACACGCCAATCAAGGGCGGCGGGCGCCTACTCTTTATAGTTATACCCGCGAGCGAGAAGTCGACGACCTCGCCTTCATAGGCTTCGCCGGTCTCGAATTCGAGTTTGATCAGCTGCGACCCGTCGCCGATGGCAGGGCGTGGCGGCTCTTCGATGCCGAGATCGCGGTTAACGGCGATTGTCAGTTGCTCGGCCATCTTCTCGCGCTTGTGGGCGGTGAAGTCGAAAATGATCGCGACTTCCGCCTCGCCGCACTTGCGCGCGACAAATCCGGAGACGCGTCCGAAGCCCGCAAGGTAAATGACGACCCGGTCGCCGACGGTCGGCAGGATCGGTGATGCGATACGGATGTCGCCGGGAGAGATATCCAAGGTCCGGCAATCGTGTTCGCGGCCCAAGCCATCCATCAGGCGGCCGCTGACTTCGATCGGCATGCGTCGGAAGCGGCGGCGTTCTCGAATGCCGACGGAGGCGGCGGTGAGCCGGCGGGCGGCGGCGGCAATGTCGATCTTGGGCGCTGCGGACATGAAGCTACTAATGTCTGTTCATCGTAAAGGATTGCTTAAGGTTTGACGGCGGGGCAGGGCTTGGCGCCGGGCGCGCGGGCGCGCAAAGGTTCCCCCAACAAAAACGATGGGATGAGACGCCGTGGCCGACACTGAAAGCGGAGATCGCTTTGACTATGTAATCGTCGGCGCGGGGTCGGCGGGTTGTGTGCTGGCCAATAGGCTTACGGAAGATCCGAACGTCACCGTCGCCGTGCTTGAAGCGGGCGGCCACAACGACAAACTGCTGGTCAACATGCCCGCGGGCGCGAGCCAGCTCTTCAACAACAAGAACCCTACCAATTGGGCCTTCGACACAGAGCCGCAGGAGGCCCTTGGCGGGCGGCGACTCTTCCAACCGCGTGGACGCGGCTGGGGTGGCTCGTCCTCGATCAACGCCATGATGTATATTCGCGGCCACGCGCGCGATTACGATCATTGGCGCCAGACCGGCCTGACCGGTTGGGGCTACGCGGATGTGCTGCCGTACTTCAAGCGGTCGCAGAACAACGAGAATGGCGGCGACGCCTGGAACGGCGCAGGCGGACCGCTGCACGTATCGCCGAGCCCTCCCGGATATCCGCTGCAAAAGGTGTTCATCCAGGCTGCGGCGCAGGCTGGCTTTCCCGTTACGCGTGACTTCAACGGCTATCAGCAAGAAGGCGCCGGGCTCTACAGTCTGACCATCAAGGACGGCAAACGCTGGTCGACGGCGAATGCGTATCTTCGCCCGGTGACGTCGCGCCCGAATTTGACGGTGATCTCCAACGCCCATGCAGGGCGCGTGTTGACGGAGAATGGCAAGGCGATCGGCGTTGAGTATTCCGCCGGCCCCGGCAAGCCGCTGCAGCAAGTGTACGCCGGCCGCGAAGTGTTGCTGAGCGCCGGCGCGTTCCAATCTCCCCAATTGTTGTTGCTTTCGGGCATTGGTCCCGCTGACGAGCTGACCAAGCTCGGCATTCCGGTGGTGGTGGATTCACCCGAAGTTGGGCGCAACCTGCAGGACCACATCGATTGCGGCGTTCTCTACGGCTGTACCAAGCCGATCACGCTCTTCTCGCTGCTCAAGGGCCACCGCCAACCGATGGTCGGCATCGAGTACATGCTGCGCGGCACCGGTCATGGCCGCACGATACACTTGCACTCCGGGGCCTTCCTGAAGACGCGCGGCGAGCTCGACCGGCCGGATGTGCAGATTCACTTCGTCAACGCGCTGATGCGCGACCATGGCCGCGTCAAAGCAGAAGCCGATGGCTTCACAATTCACACTTGCCCGCTGCGGCCCGAGAGCCGCGGCACTGTGAAGCTCGCGTCACGAGATCCCTTCACCGCTCCGTTGATCGACCCGCGCTATCTCACCGAGCCGAACGATATTCGGTGCATGCGCGATAGCATCCGTCTCATCCGCGATATCGTCGCGCAGGATGCGTTCAAGATGTATCGCGGCGACGAAATCGCACCGGGCGCGCATATCCGCACCGACAGCGAAGTTGACGCCTGGATACGCGCCACGGCTGAGACGCTCTACCATCCCGTCGGCACGGTGCGCATGGGTGTTGACGCCAAGGCGCCTGTGGATGGCGATCTCAAAGTGCGGGGCGTCAGCGGCCTCCGCGTGATCGATGCTTCGGTGATGCCGACGCTTATCGGCGGCAACACCAACGCTCCGACCATAATGATCGCGGAAAAAATCTCGGATCTTCTGCGCGGCAAGCCGTTCCTGCTGCCGGTGGACGCGCCGATTGCTGAAGACGAGCGGGTATCGGTGTGAAAAAGTTCGCGCGTCCCGTCGCTGCGCTTGGCGCATTGATCGGCCTCTTTGGTCTCGTCCTGCAATACGTGCTGCTTTACGCCGATATGGCGGCGCAGGGCGCGTCACCGATCGAGATTACGTGGCGCTTCTTTGCCTGGTTCACGCTGCTGACCAACACGTTCGTGACATTGGTGATGGCGCGCGCCGCGTTGAAGCCGGATAGCTTCAAGGGGCTCAACGCGCCGCGCATCGAACTGATGGCGGTCACGTCCATCATGTTCGTGTGCATTGTCTATAACGTGCTGCTCGCGTCACTCTGGGACCCGCAGGGTTGGCAAAAGGTGGCCGATCTCACGGTCCACAACGTTGTGCCGGTCACGTTCGCGTCCTTCTGGCTCCTACGGCCGCACGGCGCGCTCACGTGGCGTGATGCCGCCTTCGCTGCGCTTTGGCCGCTCGCGTACGCCGTGTATGGGCTAACGCGCGGACTGTTCGATAATTTCTACCCGTACTTTTTCATGGACCCGGCCTCGAGCAGCTACGCGCAAATCGTCGTGAACTTGGTCGGCCTTGTCGTCGCCTTTGCACTTGGCGCATTGTTGCTGCTCGGCATCAGTCGGGCGCTAGCACGCCGTAAGCCGTAGAAACGCCACAGACGCGGATCACCCAAGCAGCGTTCACTCGGGAGCCGCTCATGCGCGTTGTTTTGCTTGCCGCCGCCTTTCTCGCCGCTTCAGCCTCAACCGCCTTTGCACAAGACGAAATGGACCGTGCCGAGCGCGAATTGCGCGACGCCATGGCGCCGTCAGCATCGCAAGGCGCCGTGGTGGAACGCGTTTCGCCGGACGAAGTCCGCGTCCGTATGCCCTCGGACATCACCTTTGATTTCAACCGGGCCGAAGTGAAGTACGAGTTCGTGCCGACGGTGGAGACATTGGCGCGTTCGCTGAACCGGTTCTCGGGAATGAGAATCCAAATCGTCGGCCACGCGGACGCACTCGGATCCGACGCCTACAACCAGCAATTATCCGAACGTCGCGCCTGGTCGGTAGGCGATTTGCTTATCCACAGGGGTGTCGCCTCTAGCCGGATATCGACCAGCGGCATGGGCGAGATGGCGCCGATCGCGTCCAATGCCGATGAATGGGGCCGGGGGCGCAACCGGCGCGTTGAGATCAGCGTGCGGCGCGAGCCGGTTTATCGCAACAAGTAGCTAGCGCTCCGCCACTTGCGCTTCGTGTGAGATTTTGCTCGGTTCCGTTGAGTTCCGTAACAAGGTGAGCGCACGGCGGCATTGATGTGTCGAACGCCGGGAACTAAGGCGAGTAGTGGGCATTATGGTCCGCGAGTGGAGCGCAATGAGTCCGGCGGAAGGCCTTATGTCAGAGCATCACGCAGACACTGAGCCACTCGTGCTCGTCGTCGAAGATGAAGTGCTGATCCGTATCGCGGCGGCGGACCATCTTCGTCAGTGCGGATTCAAGGTCGCTGAGGCGAGCAACGCCGTCGAAGCGCAAGAGCTCATTCTCGCTGGCCTCGCGGTCGATCTCGTTTTCTCCGACATTACGATGCCGGGTCAGATGGACGGCATCGCGCTAGCGCAGTGGCTACACGGCCACCTGCCTGGCGTTCCCGTTGTGCTCACCTCAGGAGTGAGCAGTTCGCTCGATGCAGCCAGCGTGCGTGCTTCAACGTCCACTCATGCGAGCCCAAGCCTTACGGGTATGATGGCATCGTAACCGCCATCCGCACCGCGCTTACTGCGCGCGCTTAATCGTTCACCACAACCAGACGCATGGCCTTCGGCGCTTTTGCGGTCGGCGGATGTAGCGAACCCAATTTCAGGAATTGCACATTGCGTCCGCCCAGGAAGTGCTCGCCGCCGAGCGCCTGGAAGAGGCCGAGATAGCGATTACCCAAAGTCGCATCGACTTTGAGCGGTGTCAGCAAGATCTCTGCGCCAAGCTTACGTCCGCACACTGTCTCCGCTGTGACGCGCGCAATCGCAGGCTCGCCAGCTGCCGCGCACGAGTCGATGAGCGCGTTCATCAAAGCGAGGTCCGGCGCGAGGAAGAAGCGGGAGAAGTCATGTTCGCGCAGATCGCGGCCGAACACCTTCACCAGGTCCTGACCGAACGTCCGGATCGGCAAGCGCCCATCCGTGGTCCGCTCGATCACGAACAAACGCTCAAGCACCTGGTCCGCGCCGCCTTTCTTAGGCGTCGCGCCAGCTGCTCCCGCGAGCGCGCGCCCGTAGGCGAGCAGCGCCCGTGTATCGGGATGAAAGGTCTCTTCCCCCATCATTAATCTTAAACGCCGTGATGTTGTTTCGAGTGCGGTTCGTCACACGCAAGGCCTGCGCCCCTTGCGGCCCTTTAAAATTGGGGAATTTCGAGTTTTTCCGATCCGCTTTCCCGCGCTGAGCGAGGCGTGGCCTCCTGTTTGCACCTGGTGGGACGAGATTCAGGAGAAACGGCAAATGACCGTTCCAACACGGTACATCCTCGCGGCGGTTGCTTTCGGCATCGCCGCACTTGGACTTTTCCTTCTGCCGACGGATGCGTCCGCGTGCGGCAATGGCGGCTGCACGCCGCGTCCGCCGTGCCATTCGGGCTGCAACCCGACGCCGCCACCACCGCCGCCGCCGACACATTGCTGCGACCGCCCGGTCGTTGTCGTGCCGCCTCCGAACGTGCCGCCGCCGAATATCGTGATCGTCAACGCTGGCGCGCGCGCTCAAGCGCAAGCCAGCGCGACGGCCATCGCCATTGCAACCGTGCGCACCGGCGACACCATCATCCGTCAGAATATCGTGATGGAAGCGGGCGCATCAGTACAGGCCGGCGCCTTCGCCGTCATGGAAGCCTCGGCGCAAGCTGAGACGGTAGCACGCGAACGCGATCTGCTGATCCAAGCGATCTGCCTCGACGCGCAAGGCAATCCGCATCCGGCCTCGCAAACCTTCGCGGGTCGCGATGTCGGCCATGACTTCAGCGGCGAAATCTTCCGCTGCATGTCCGGCACGCGCATGCGTTACACCGCTGGCGATCGCTCGACCGATTGCGAGCAGGGCCAAGCGCTCTGGTACGAAGGCGGCCGCGTCGAATGCCGCACCCAGCAAGCGCGCCGTCCCTGCAACGAACGTTCACTGCTCCGCCGTCACGGCCCTGGCGACAAGCTCGTCCGCATCCGTGACACCGAAACCCGCACCACGCGCTCCGAGACCACCTTCAATGCCGCCATGACCATGGACGGCGGCGTCGGCCAGGGCGTGTGGTGATCAACAAGTTCTTCAACACCTAGCTCTCTCCCACCACTTTCTTAAGGCCACCATTCGGCCTGCCCCCGCAGAAGCGGGGGTTTTTGTTTGTGGTGATCGAAGGCGAGGTGCTTCGCGCTGTTCAGTGCGCGACGGTTACATCGAGTTCCGCCAGTTGGCGCCCCGCGCACATGACGCGCACTGCGCGATACTGTTGCGCGATTGCTGGGCCGTCGTAGCGCACAGAATATGTGCTCACGACTTGCGGTACGATGCCGCCGGGGCCGCTTGCTGTGAGAACGATTTGCTGCACTGGGATGGCGCTGTGGTCAGCGGCGCCTGCGGTGAGCGAAACGGCGTAGCCCGGCGTCGGCAGGTCGACCTCACCTGAAACGATCAGCGTGCGCTGTGCGTTCGGGCCCGGCATCGCGTTGATGTGAGCGGACCAGTTGCGCCCCTCGATGACAGGGCAGTTCGACGCCTGCGGGGGCGGCGTGGGCGTCGTCTGGCAGGCGCCCGCGAGCGCTGCAAATGTCATGGCAAAACAGAGAGCTCTCATTTCGTCCTCCTCACGCCCGCCCGTTGCGTAGTCCTGAGGCAGGCGCTGGTTTTTGTGAAGGCTTTCCTCGAGCCGTCGGAAGCGGAGGTTTGTCGCGAACCCAGTTGGCACACGCTTAGCCGCTGTGTAGTGGTTTCAACTGGTGCAATCGAGGGCGTGAGATGTTCGACCAAGCTAGAAAGCTTCTTACTCTTTCTATAATTGCGCTGGTTGGCGTCCTCATCGCTTGCGCACCACCGGAAAGCGCAACTGCGGCCGCCCTTCCAGACGGTTTGCCTTCGTCTGCACAACCATGGTCACTAGCTGACTATCCCCGCGCGGCAGCGATATTGGTTCCGCTCCCCAACTCCCAGCTACCTCGCTCGACGGACCCCGCCGCCGCAGCACTAATCCAGAGGCTGACGAGCGGGGATGCACTTGCGTTTTGTGCGAACCGTGCACAACCGTTACCTGACCGGATGCAGAATTGTATGGCGGCGGGTGATGCCTCGAATGCGATCCTTCACCGTTACATGGCGGCGTTTCAACAGGACCCGAACTTCGCGGACGACCTACTTCGCGTGCAGGGATTTGAATTGCAGCGCGCCGAAATGATGGCCGGCCTTGCGACAGAGTTCATGGCAACGATTCCGCAGAGTGATCCATCCTACGCAACAAGAATGGGCGGGGTTCAGCAGATGCGGCAGGGGTTCGCTGGAATGATTCAGGGTGGCGCGATTTCGCTACAGGCGCGGGCAGTGTTCTCAGAGTCGGTGCGCGAGGATTTTGCAGCGCATTTGGTTCACGCATTTCAGACGATGGGACCCGACTTGTCAGACGCAGATCGGGCGTCAATAACGTCGTTGCTCGGGCAGATCGCTGCGTCGGATCAAAACACAAACGTGCGATCTAGATTGTCCTCCGTCGCCAGCGGCGACTGACGGCAACGGCCGGAAACGGTAAATGGCGGTCTCTCAAATCTATCCCACACCCCGCGCCCCAAAATCCCAACGCCATCAACGCTCGCGCCAAAATCTGTCCCACACCTTCAGATCACGCCTATACTCGCGCGCATCGCGTCGAGCGGAGAGCAGCTGGATCCCTGTTCGCACCAACTTCGAGGCGATGCAGTTGAGCGTGGAGCGTCGATCAATCGGCGCTGAAGCCCGTCCTGATAAAAAAGGCGGGAGCGCACCGGGGCACGTTGCCGAACGCACGCCGCCGGCGAGCCGATCAAGGGAGTGAAAGACCTCCCGGCACGGCGCCGGCGTCTAGTCAATTGCACCGGAGCGCGTGGCGACACGCGGCGGCGTTGAGCGATCAACGCTCGCATCTGAACTATCCCCAGCGCGTCCCACGCGCTCCGGGCTCTCCATTTTCCACCATGGGTGACACACACACATGGCGCACAGGTGCGCCCGCTTGCCGCGACGTCGGCGCATGGGTGTGTTTCACCCAGCACGTGACGGCGCGCGCCGAAGCACCTAGATAGGCCCCATGACCGAACTCGACGTCCGCTCCGCCCGCCCTGATCAGCTAGTCTCTAGCGCCAAGGGCAAATGGGAAATCATCGTTGGCCTTGAAGTCCACGCGCAGGTGACTTCGCAAGCGAAGCTCTTCTCGGGCGCCAGCGCCGCCTATGGCGGCGAGCCGAACGCGCACGTCTCGCTCGTTGACGCTGCGATGCCGGGTATGCTGCCGGTGATCAACAAGTTCTGCGTTGAGCAAGCGATCCGCACGGGCCTCGGTCTCAATGCGCAGATCAACAAGAGGAGCCGATTCGATCGGAAGAACTATTTCTATCCGGATTTGCCGCAAGGCTATCAGATCAGTCAGTTCAAGGAGCCGATCGTCGGTGAGGGCGAGATTGAGATTGAGCCGGAGGGCGAAGAGCCGGTCACGATCCGCATCGAGCGGCTGCATCTTGAACAAGACGCCGGCAAATCGATCCACGATCTTTCGCCCAGCGAAACATTCGTTGATCTGAACCGGGCAGGCGTAGCGTTGATGGAAATCGTCTCGCGGCCCGATATCCGTTCTTCGAAAGAGGCGGCGGCGTACTTCAATAAGGTGCGTTCAATCGTGCGTGCGCTCGGCACTTGCGACGGCAACATGGAAGAAGGCTCCATGCGCGCCGACGTGAACGTCTCGGTACGCCGCCCGGGCGAGGAGCTCGGCACGCGTTGCGAAATCAAGAACGTCAATTCCACCCGCTTCATGCAGCAAGCGATCGAGTACGAGGCGCGCCGTCAAATCGAAGTCATCGAAGGCGGCGGCAAGATCGATCAAGAAACGCGCCTGTTCGATGCGGATAAGGGCGAGACGCGCACCATGCGCTCGAAGGAAGACGCGCACGATTATCGCTACTTCCCGGATCCCGACCTGTTGCCGTTGGTGATCGATCAAGCGTGGATCGATGAGATCAAAGCTTCGCTTCCGGAATTGCCGGATGCGAAGAAGAAGCGCTTCGTCGGCGACTATGGCCTAACGCCGTATGACGCTGGCGTGCTCGCAGGCGACAGCGAAACCGCCGCCTATTTCGAAACGGCCGCCAAAGGCCGCGACGGCAAGCTCGCCGCCAACTGGGTGACGCAAGAATTGTTCGGCGCGCTGAATAAAGGCGGGCTCGACCTGGCTGCGTCGCCGGTGAAAGCCGACGCGCTGGGCGCGCTGCTCGATCTGATGAAGGACGGCACCATCAACGGCAAAATCGCCAAAGACGTGTTCGCCAAGATGCTCGAAACCGGCGATGCGCCAGGTGCGATCGTTGAACGCGAAGGCCTGAAGCAGGTCACCGATACCGGCGCGATTGAAAAGACCATCGACGAATTGATGGCCGCGAACCCGGACAAGGTCGATGACGTGAAGAAGAACCCGAAGGCCTTTGGCTGGTGGGTTGGACAAACGATGAAAGCCACCGGCGGCAAAGCCAATCCGGCTGTGGTCAACGACATCCTGAAGAAAAAGCTCGGCGTGTGATCTTGGATCGCGGGCCTTCAGGCCCGCATTTTCTTTGCGTGATCGCTCGCGTCTGAAGACGCGCGGTCCAAGCGATGGAGCGTTTCTTTTCTACGTCACGTTCTTGGCACCGGCGTCCTCGCTTGTAACGCATAAAATTGCCCCGGAGGTGGGGGGACCTCCGGGGCGCTTTATGGGCAGTCGCTGCCAGCCGATTGGGGGGTTACCGGCTCGCGATGATGCCCAAGATCACACCGGTCGCGATGCCGACGAGAAGTAGATCGCCGCGGTCGTCGCGAACGTAGTGGTAGCCGCGCGGCGGTTGGCGATATCCGTAGCGATCATAGTCGCGAACAACGATGTAACGATCGCGATAGTAGCTCGGCAGACGTTCGCCGCGGCGCCAGTTGCGATAGCCGTAATCGACATTGCCGTAATGCGACGGCGGCGGACCGTAATGCCATTGGCCGCGATAATTGTAGCCGTTGTATTGGCGGTTGTCCCAACGATCGCGGCGTGCCTCACGGCGGTCGTCGCGGCGATCATAACGATCACGATCTCGGTCACCACGTCGATCATCTCGATCACCACGACGACCATCGCGGTCGCGACCGTCGCGATCACGATCCCAATCATCATTGTCATTACCGCGGCCACGATGTTGTGCGGCGGCTTCAGTTGTCACGGCGAGCGGCGCCGCGAAAGTAAGAGCGGCTAGAGCCGCCGATGCGAGACGTTTCTTCATAACGAGGTCTCCTTCCTGCTTCCCTTGAACGGCCCCGTTCAAAAGAAGGTCCCTCTTCGCCGCAGACCGTGTCAGCGTGTGACTGAACCTCACCTGAATCATCGCGGAACTGTTGGCAGGACCTGCGCCAAACAGCGGCAAATGCGGGCGTCAGCAACACATAGACGCAACTTACCGCACCTTTTCCGCGACGCTCACAAGGGCGTGAGCACTATGTTTGTCCAATCTTGCCGACGGCCACTAGCGCCGCTTCAGGCTAACATCCATCTTCATTCAGCATTTGGGAGCAGCTGATGACACAACCGATTGAGTTCTATTTTTGGCCGACGCCAAACGGGCTGAAGATTTCGATCGCGTTGGAAGAGATGGAACTGCCTTACGTCATCAAGCCGGTAGCCATTGGCAAAGGCGACCAGTTCAAATCAGACTTCATGTCGATCTCGCCGAACAATCGCATGCCGGCGATTGTCGATCCCGAGGGTCCCGGCGGGGCGCCGATCTCCGTCTTCGAGTCTGGCGCCATCCTCCAATACCTTGGCCGCAAGACCGGCAAGTTTTATCCGCGCGACGAACGCGCCCGCGTTGAAGTCGATGAGTGGCTCTTCTGGCAGATGGCCGGCGTGGGCCCGATGTTCGGGCAGGCGAGCCACTTCAGGAATTACGCGCCCAACCTCGTCGATGATCCAGAGAAGATCGCCTACAGCACCGCGCGCTATAATAACGAAGTCAACCGGCTGCTCGGCGTGCTGGAGCGCAGGCTGGAAGGCCGCGCGTTCGTAGCTGGCGATTACTCAATCGCTGACATGGCGTCTTACCCATGGATTAAGATCGCCGCCGTGTTCGGCCAGGACATGAGCGCGTTTCCGCGCGTCCAGGGCTGGCTCGATCGCATTGCCGAGCGGCCCGCGGTGCAGAAGGGCGCGATCGCCGGCGCTGAGCTTCGCCGTCCCGCGGCTGCGCCCGGAAGCGACGAAGCCAAGCAAGCTGCGAAAGCGCTGTTCGGTCAGACGGCGGCGTCAATCGCTGCAGCAGTCGCAGAGAAGAAGACTTCGTAAAGGTAAAACACAACTAACGCGCATAAATCCAAACACGGCTTCCGCAGCTTAAGCTTATCGCAAGTAAAGCACGATAATGCTCCTCCCCGACGGCGCGAAAAATGCACGTCGGTGGGGGAAACGTACATGGCACAAGCCAGGCGTTTCCAAGTGGTACAAGGGAGCAGCCAAAATGGCGTTCACAGATACGGAAATCGCTGAAGTGCACGAAGCTGTGCGCCGCCAAGGCGATAGCGACAATCTTTTCAAATTGGGCCTGATCTATTCGACCGGCCAAGAGCTGGACCTGGTGCAAGCGCACATGTGGTTCAATCTGGCTGCCTCGCGCGGTTCGGATGCGGCGAAAGAATGCCGTCGCGAACTGTCGGACATGATGTCCCGCGATCTGATCGCCGAGGCGCAAAAGCGCGCTCGCGAATGGCTCTCGGTAAAGCATCACTAACAGACGTTAGAGATTGGCGCGTTGTGGCCTGCGCATCGGCGCGGGCGCTACGACGCCGTCAATCGAGCCAGGGCGGCGCGGGCAGGTCGCGGTAGGCCTTCCGCAGCGACTCTGACCAGTTGTCGCGGATAGCGCGGAAGTAGTCGTCGTCTTCTGAGATGCGCTCGTGCGCTGCCACGCACTGGGTGTCGCGCTTATAGACCAAAAGGTCGGCCGGCAGTCCGACCGAGAAATTCGAGCGCAGCGTCGAATCCATCGAGATCAGCGCGAGCTTCACGGCGTCGTCCAGCGGCGTTTCGTAACGCGCCACCCGGTCGAGGATTGGTTTGCCGTACTTGGTCTCGCCGATTTGGAAGAACGGCGTCTCCGGCATCGACTCAATGAAATTGCCTGCCGAATAGATGTGGAACATCCGCATGCGCCGGCCTTCGATTTGGCCTGCCAATATGATCGACGCGTCGAAATAGAAATTCTGCGCGCTTTGGCCCGGCGAGATCGAGCTGAACACTTTGCGCACCGCATCGCCCACTAGCTGGGCCGCGTCGTACATCGATGTGACGGTCATCAGCGTTTCAAACGGCTCATGCGCGCCGATCCCTGCGCCCTCCAACACACGCGCCGTCACTGCCTGCGTCACCGCCAGATTGCCGGACGTCATCATCGCGATAACGCGATCGCCCGGGGCGACAACGTGCATTTTCCCGAAATTGGCGATGTTGTCGGGGCCCGCATTGGTGCGCGTATCGGACAGGAGCACGAGCCCGTCCTGCAGGCAGAACCCTACGCAATATGTCATCTATGGCTCCGATGCGCGTCAGCGCATGTAATGTGCGGCGATCTGATCGCCCAATTCGGCAGCGCGTTCAATCTGCTCGGTCAGGTGTTCGTGTAAACCGGATTGGAAAATATCGCCAATTCGGCCATAGCGGAGCTGCGATGCTTGGGCGCCCGCGATCCGATGGCATTCGCCGCGCCGCCCGCCATGAATGGCGGCGATTTTCTCCAGACATTCGGTGATCGCGTCATAGCAGGCGCGTAACGAACGCGGCATTTCAGGGCGAAGCATAAGCAGCTCGGCCACGTTCCAGGGCTTCACCTCTTCGCGATACACCCATTGATACGCACGCACCGCCGAAACGGCGCGGAGCACGCTCGTCCATTGGTAATAGTCGAGCATGCCGCCGACGCCGGAGGATTCCTGCGGCAGCAGCAAATGGTACTTCACGTCGAGGATGCGCGCGGTGTTGTCGGCGCGCTCCAGGAATGTGCCGAGACGAATGAACCAGTAGTTCTCGTTGCGCAGCATCGTCGTCTCGTAGGCGCCGGAGAAACGCGTCGAGATCGTGCGCACCCAATCGAGCGTATCGGGAAGCGTCTCCGCCGAGAACGCGCGCTCCGTCAGATGGCGCGACTCGAGCCAGCCCTGGTTCACCGCTTCCCACATGTCACGTGTGAGCGCCCCGCGCATGGCGCGCGCGTTGATGCGCGCCAGATCCAGGCAGGCGATGATGGCGGAGGAATTGTCCGGGCCGGTGCAGAGAAAACGCGCGGCGCTATCCGGCGACACCGTATCGTACACGGTGTCGTAGAGTTCATCGACGCCGGCTGCGGCGAGCGCCGAGCGCCACTCTTCGGTCTCGCTGAGCACGCCGGCCATGGATTGCGCCGCTTCGATCAAGCGCGCGAGATTGTCCATGCGCTCCATGTAGCGCGCCAGCCAGAAGAGAGATTCAGCGGCGCGGGCGAGCATCACTTGCCCCCGTTCTGACGTGTGTGCAGCACCCACGTATCTTTGGTGCCGCCGCCTTGGCTTGAGTTCACAACGAGCGAACCGTCCGTTAGCGCCACGCGTGTGAGACCGCCCGGCACGATGCGGATGCCATCAGCGCCTGACAGCACGAACGGACGCAGATCGACGTGACGCGGCGCGGCGCCGTCAGCGACGAATGTTGGGCAGGTGGAAAGCGCAAGCGTCGGCTGCGCGACGTAACCTGCCGGATTGAGCCGAAGCTTCTTGGCGAAATCGTCGCGCATCGTCTTGGTCGCGTGTGGGCCAACAAGCATGCCGTAACCGCCAGAACCGCGCGTTTCCTTGACCACCAGCTCTTCCAAATGATCCAGCACATAGGCGAGCGCGCCTTCGTTGGCGCAGTCCCAGGTCGGCACGTTGTTGAGGATTGGCTCTTCGCCAAGATAGAACCGGATCATCTCCGGCACGTGCATGTAGATCGCTTTATCGTCCGCGATGCCAGCGCCGGGCGCGTTGGCGAGCGCCACGTTGCCAGCGCGATAGGCCTCCATCAAACCAAACGCGCCCAGTGTGGAGTCCGGACGAAAAACCATCGGATCGAGGAAGTCGTCATCGATGCGCCGATAGATGACGTGGACGCGCTTCAGGCCGCCCGTCGTGCGCATGAAGACCTTCTTGTCGCGTACCACAAGATCGATGCCTTCGACGAGTTCAACGCCCATCTCATCGGCGAGGAACGAGTGCTCATAGTAGGCGCTGTTGAACTGGCCTGGCGTCAGCACGACGACGCACGGGTCCTCGCCGCTCGAAGGCGCGACGGATCGCAGCGTGCGCAGCAAATCTTGCGGATAGCGCGCCACCGGCTCGACGCTGATGCGCGCGAATAATTCCGGGAAGAGCCTCATCATCACGGAGCGGTTCTCCAGCATATAGGAGACGCCCGACGGCGTGCGGCAATTATCTTCAAGTACGTAAAACTCGTTCGCGCCGGTGCGCACGAGATCGATGCCGGAGATATGGGTGTAGACTCCGCCGGGCGGCGTCACCCCTTGCATTTGGGCGCAGTAAGCCGGGTGAGTGTCGATGTGCTCGTTGGTGAGTTTGCCGGCGCGTACGATCTCGCGCGCGCCATAGACGTCCGCGAGGAAGAGGTTCAGCGCTGTGACGCGCTGCTTCAGTCCGCGCTCCAGAAAGGCCCACTCATCAGCGTCCAAAACGCGGGGGATGATGTCGAACGGAATGAGCCGCTCGGTGTCGCCGCCCTCGGTGTAGACGGCAAAGGTGATGCCGATGCGGCGGAAGAGGCGCTCGGCCTCTTCACGCTTGGCGTTCAATGCGTGCGGCGGCGTCTGGGCGAGCCAGGTCGCGATTTCGGCGTAGGCGGCGCGGACTTCGCCGTCAGTGCCGTGCATGTCATCGAAAAATTGGCGCATCGGTGCGCCGAGCTTGGATCAGGTCGCGCGCCGAGGCGAGCCCGACTTTGCCGGTTCTTACCTTCGGCGCCCAAGAAACTGGCGCCAAGCTAGTCGGCGCCGGTTTCCTGAGCGCGCGGCGTTCACTCCTCGTCGGCGTTCTGTGCCGCGATCCAGACTTTCTCGAACCCTCCGCCCTGAAGCTGATCCGTGACCGACACGACGCTCTGGTAGGCAACGTCCAAGTCGGCGCGGATGAACACACGCCCTTCGCGGAGCACGTCTTCGCGAACCAGAGCGGGATCTGCGGCCATGATGTGCTCGAACGTGCGCGCCGAGACCCGGTCCAGCGTCGTTTCCGTGTCCCCGACAAAGAGCCGATATCCGGCGGCGCCTTCTCGAATTTCCACGATCGTCGGCTCCAGGAAGCGCGCGATACTTGGGCCAGCCTGCGCAAGATCCAAGCGGAGGTCCGTCGTCGGCTTCGGCGCTGTCACCATGAAGATGATCAGCAAAACGAGCAGAACGTCGATGAACGGAATGACGTTCGGCTCTGCCGTTGGCGGCATGCTCGCCCGCATGCGTGCGGCGGCGGTCGTGGCCATTGATCCCTCCCGAGTTGCTGGCTCGATCAGGATGCGCACGTGCGTTCGCGCCGCGCCAATCACGCGCGCGAGAGGCTGTTCACAGATGCGAGAGCTTAGTTGCTCCGCGTGCCGCCGCGGAGATCGTAGTAAAAGCTGAACTGCACCGGCAGCGCGTCACGCACATATTGCTGCATGAACACGTTCACTTGGCTGATGCGTGAGCGCGGCACATAGACGACATCATAACGCTGTAGTGGTTGCGCGCCGGGGAAGCCGTTCCGCATGGCGCGCATGGAGAGATCGACTTCAGTCACCGTGCTGTGTCCGGTCGCGCGCGACATCACCAAAACATCGCCTCGTTGCGCGCTCGGCAAGAAGCCGCCGGCAAGCGCGATGGCTTGGAAGGCGTCCATATTGGCCGGCATCTCATAGATGCCAGGCCGCGCGACTTCGCCGCCGACGAACACTTGGCGCGAAGCGTAGCTGCGTGGCGTCACCGTGAGTTCCGGCATCCGCAGATGGGACGCGTAAGCGGTGACCAGCAAATCGCGCAGCTCCTCCGCCGTGAGATCCGCCGCCCGCACGGCGCCGATCAGCGGCAGAGCCAAACGGCCATCTGGGCCGATCGTTGCGTTGCGAGAAAGTTCTGGAGCCGAAAAGATCGTGATCTCGACCTCATCGCCCGGGAAAAAACGGTAGGCGGGCGATTGGTCCGTATACACCATCGATGAGGTGGTCTCCGCCGCAGGCGCCGTTTGCGCGACGGCTGCGGGTGCAGCGAATAGCAATGCCAAGCAGGCCAGCACGACGCGCATAGGGAAACTCCAACACTTTGTTAGCGCGCTCGCGGTTAACGAGGCGTCGGCGGGAAATTGCCAGCCTTTGGTGAATGATCGTTTACCAAGTGCAGGCAAGGTCGTTGCGCCCACGTATGAGGAGCGGCGATGCAGACGAGCAGCAAGGCTGAGGCCACAGGGTGGTTCGGCTGGGCCGAAGCGCCTCGATTGAGCTTGGCCGACATCGCCGCGACGTTGTGGGCGGAACGCATGCTGGTGCTCGCTGTTGGCGGCGCCATCTGCGCGCTTGGCCTGATCGCGGCTTTGGCGGCGCCCAAAACCTACACGGCGCGCTCAGAACTGATCGTCCGCATGGGCGAGGAATATGTTTATCAGCCAACGGCTGGCGGCGCGGGCGCAGGCGCGACCCCCGACATGCAAACCATCGTGAACGCAGAAATGCGACTCATTGGTTCAGGTGTGGTGGTGCGCGGCGCGATTGAGGGCGTCGGCCTTGCGGCGCTCTACCCAGATATCGCCGCATCGGCCGGCTCTGATGCACGCAAGCTTGCTGCGGCGGAGCGAGCCTTCGCCGAGCATCTGACCATCGAGACCGCACCGCAGACGCCTGCGATCGGCCTCTCGTTCGAGCACCACAATCCCGAGACCGCCGCGCTGGCGCTCAACGCGCTGGTTCAACAATATCTCCGCCACCGCCGCGATGTGCTCGTCGGCGGCGAATTTGAAGCGCTCTCGGCGGAGACCACGGATTTGAGTGGCCGCGCAGGCCTGGCGACAGAGGCGCTCTCCGCGTTCCTCACCGAGCATCAGATCGGTGATTTCGAGAGCGAGCTAGCGGCGCTAGCTGCGCGTTCAGGCGATATCGAAACGCAATTGCTCGACGCCCAAACGCGCCGGCGCGAAGCGGAAGCACGCGGCGCCGCTTTGCGTCAGCGCTTCAATGCCGAGCCCGAGCAGATCGAGCTCTATCAAGAATCCGACGCGCGCCGTGATCTTGTCGAAGCGCAGATAGAGCGTGAACGCTTACTCGCCGCCTATCAGCCGGACGCGCTGCCGGTGCGCGAGGTCGATCGCCGTATTGCTCAACTGCAAGCGTTCCTCGCCGGCGGTGATCCGCCAAGCATTACGCGCCGTGGCCCGAACCCGGTTCGCCAGGATGTCGCCAGCCAGCTCTATAGCATGGAAGCTGAAGCGCGCGCGCAACGCGGCCGCGAGACGGCGCTGAACCAGCAGCGCACCGAAGTCCGCGAACGTCTGCGCGCCATGCAGGTCATTGAGCCGCGCTTCCGCCAGCTACAGCGTGACCGCACCATCCTCGAAACCAACGCACAGAATTTCGCCAGCCGCGCCGAGGAAGCGCGCACGCGTAGTCAGATGCTTGGCCGCGCAACAGATAACATCAGCCCGGTCGAGACCGCCTCGGCGCCGACGCAAGGCCGGAGCCTGCGCTGGCCGATCATGATCGTGACCATCCTCATTGCGGGGATCGTGGCGCTGGCGGCAGGGCTCTCGCGCGGATTGATGCGCCGCAGTTTTCCGACGCCGTCGAGCGCCGCCCGCGCGCTTCATATGCCGGTGCTCGCAGTGATGCCGCGCCGGCAGCAATCGAAACAAGCGAAGGTCAAGCCGCCGAAGCCGGAGAAGGCTCCGAAAGGCAAGCCCGAACTTACTGTCGTTGAAGGTGGCGCATGAGCGGACCGCAATTCTCAGTCGATGGCGTGCTCGACGCGCTCGCGATGCAGCGCCGGCGCCCTGATGGCGCTGGCCGCGCGATCATGTTTGTCGCCGCGCGCGGCAATGAAGGCGCCACAACCGCCGCACGCACCGTCGCGCATGCCGCGGGCCCCGGCGCTGTCTATGCAATCGATCTCGACATTCGCCGCAACGCGCTCGCGAGAGCGCTGAGCGAGGATGGCGCCCTCGGCCCACGCATCGAAGGTGACCTCGGAGGCCAGCGTTTTTACACGGTGCGCGATCTGCAAGAGTCGCCGCAAGCTTTCTTCTATCACCGCGTTGGCCGTTCGCGTGTGTATGCGGGCGTGTTCGATATGCGCGCACTGCCGAAGGGCGCCCGCGTTGGCATCTCGGCGCGGCCCGACTATTGGGACGCAGCACGCGCTGGTGGTGCAATTGTTGTTGTTGACGCGCCGGCGCTGGACCATAGCTCGATTGCGCTGCGGGTTGCGCCGCACATGGACGGCGTCGTGCTTGTCGTGGGATCAGGCCGGGGCGCCGCGCCTGTGGCAATCGAAGCGAGAGAGCTGCTTCTCGAGGCCGGCGCCAATCTGATGGGGCTGGTCTATGCTGGCGCCGATGCGCCGGTGGTCGCGATCGACCGCATGTTGCGTCACGCCGGCTGACGCACCAGCGTCTGGCCATAGAAGCGCTGCTCGCAGAACCAAAACACTTTACCCGCACCACGCGCCGCGCGATCGAGCAGCGCAAGTGCGCGCGGTGTTGAGCCCGCGACCACAACGGCGCTAGCCGCGCCATACACAAAGGCCTGCGCCGCGCCGACGCACATATGCCGCGCCAGCGCCGGCACGTTGCGCGACGCCCAGGCCATTTCGCACGGACCCTGACCGTAAGCGAACGCGCGCTTGAGGCCGTGCGCGAGGTGTGTGCGCTCGGCGCCCAAATGTTCGATCACGTGCGCTTTGGCCGCCCAAGCGAAGCTCGCGCCCGCCTCGGCCCACGACGCGAACAGCTTATCGTCTTCGCCGCCGCGCTGATCGGCGCGCGCATCGAACGGTGTCGGTTCATCGAACATGGAGCGCGGCTGCAACGAGTTGCCGATGCCGTAAGCTTCACACGCGCCGTTCGCGGCGGGGCCAGCGCGCGTGTAAAGCTGTTCGTAGAATTCAGCGTTGGCCGTGTCGTGATCTGCGCGCGCGCGCACCGGACCAAACACGCTTTGCGCCCCCGTTTCACGTCGCACGGCGATGAGCGAGCTTAGCCAATCCGGCGAGGCCTCTTCGTCATCATCGAGCCAGGCCACCAACTCGCCCTGCGCCAGCTTGAGCGCCGCGTTGCGCGCCTGCGCGACGCCGGGCTTCGGCTCGTGCGCCCAGCGGAACGGCACAGGCGCTTCAGCTTCGAGCTGATGAAACGTGTCCAGCGCCGAGCCTTCGGGTGAATTGTCGACCGCGACCACTTCGAACGACGCAGCGCCGCGCTGCGCGAAGACGCTACGAACCGCGCGCACGAACGAATCCGGACGCCGGAAAGTTGGGATCAGAACGCTGACTTCAATCATGCGAGCCTCCGTTCGAGAGCGGCCGTCACTGGAAGAACAACAAAGCCAAGTTTGCGCGCTTCGCTCAGTAGCGCCCCGAGTTCATCTGAGCGCGTCCCCCATGGTGAGGGCGTCTCCGAAACGTCGTGCGTGAAACCAATCACCCAAGCTTTGCGCTTGGCGGCGAGCTTGAGCGCCTTCATGACGCGCTCCATGCCGCCATCTCCGAACAACGGATAGGCGCGCAATTGCGCGAGGTCCGTCGCGCCAACATTAAGCCCCGGCAGAATGCCGCGTGCCGACATAAAGCGCGGCGGCAGGTTGTCTTTCACTTGCGGCTTGGTTTCACCATACGGGTAGGCGTGCGAACGCGGAGACGATGCGCCCATGCTCAGCAACGCATCGCGGTTGCGCGCGAGATCTTCCAGCGTGGAAAATACATCGCGCTGCGCGCAATCTTCGTGGCTCAACGAGTGACAGCCAATTTCGTGACCCGCCGCGGCGAGACGCGCGATATCCGGCGCGGCGTAGCCAACACCGCACGGACCCTCGGCGCCAGCCATGCCCGAGGCCGCGTAATAGGTGCCGCGCGCGCCGTGGCGCTCGAGGATGCGTGCGCCTTCGACGGCGGCGTTGGCGGGAAAGTCATCGAACGTGATCGAAAGCACCGGCTCGGCGAATGAAAGCTTCGCCGGGCGGGCAGCGTAGTGCTGCGTCATCCGGCGGCGAACCTTGCTGACGAGATCGCGGCGAGGCGCGTAGGCGACGGTCATGCCAAGTGCTCCGCATAATGTGAGGCGCGGAGCAGCTTGAAGGCTGCGCAGCGAACCCGCATTGGCGCCAGCCCGCGCGGATCGCGCGCCAACCAGCTGTAGATACGCTGCTGAGTCTTACGTGCCGGTGAAGCGCGCAGGGCGCTGGCGACGCGATGCGCAGCAAAGCGCTTCACTTGCGCGGGATGCTTGCGCGCCAGGCGGCCAAAGTTCGGTCCGGCCTCGGCCGATTTGCGCATCAAGGTGCTGACGTCATCCAGCCCTGCGTGTGTCGCTGGGTTCTCGACGTGCATGATCGTCTCGACGCGCGCGACGTCCAGCGCCCAATCGGTGTCCTCAAAGCCCCAGCCGGTGAAGTGTGCGTCAAACGGGTGCGCCAGCAGGAAGTTGCGTTCCACTAAGAGGTTCGACGATGCAGTCGTTTGCGCCGCGCGGCGGGCGCGCTGGCGTGCCGTCCGGCAATCGGAGCCGCCAAACAGCGCAAAGTGCAACGCTGTCTCCGGCGTGCGCTGCGCGTGCGCCAGTGAAAGGCCGCCGAAAGCGACGCGCGGCCCCTGCGTTTCGATGATCCCGAGCCAGACCGAGAGAAACGTCTGCGTGTCAGGGAGCATGTCGGCGTCGAGGAAGAGCACATAGTCGCCGAGCGCTTCTTCGACCAGGCGATTGCGCGCGCGGGCGCGGCCCAGGTTCTCGCCGCTGACGATGATACGCGCCGGTGCGCCAGTCGATTGCGCGGCTGTCATCACATTAGCGACCAACTCAGCGGAGGCCGAGCCGTCGTCGAGCAGGATGAACTCGACGCCAGCCGGCACGCGGCCGAAGCGCTTCAGCATTTCAGACGGGTCGTACCGGAAGAACGGCGTCAGCACGCTGAGGCGCGGCGTCTGCGTGCGATCGCGGACGATGATGGTTTGTTCAGTCGACATGGGCGGTGCTCGATACGGGTTGAAAACTGCGCGTGGCGGTGCGTGCGGCAGAGAGAGCGAAATCGCGTACTCCCAGAACATTGAGGGCGACGGCGCTGACGCCGTAGATCGCCGCGCCCAGGGCGCAGCTTTGAAAGAGACCGAGCGTTGTATGCGCGGCAGGAAATGCGATGACTGCCGCCGTCATGGCTGCTGTGGCGAGCGTGATGCGCGTGAGTTCGCGGAGCGGAAGCGGCAGCGGCATCAGGCGGCGGCCAACCAGCGCCAAAAGCACCGCGCCAATACTCGCACCAGCCGCGGCGCCAATCGCCGCGCCGACAGCGCCGTGCGTAGCCGAGAGCCAAGCCGTCAGCCCAAGTTGCACTGCGCCAGGCGCGAGCATTAGCAATGCGCGCTGACCAGTCCGGCGCGTAAGCTGAAATGCTTCCGACCAATAATAGAGACCAAAGCCTGACATCAAGCCGGCGATCGCGAGCCAGGGCAACGTCGCCGCCGTCTCCGCGCGCAAGGCCTCGCCAACCATGAGCGTGGCGATGGGTTGAGAGAGCAGCGCCAAGCCTATGCTCGCCGGAACCGTGATTGCCGCCAGCACTACGAAGCCGCCGCGTGCGGCGTCACGTGCGGCCTCCGTGCCTTTTTCTTCGTAAGCGGCGAACACGAGCGGCGCGAACGCGGCGCTGATGCCCATGAACACGATGTCGAGCGCCCGCGCCAAACCAAACGCGGCGGCATAGGCGCCGAGCGGCGCTGTGCCGGCTTCGCCCGCTAGCACCAGACGCGCAATAGCCTGCACGCCGAGATCGGCAGCGAGCGCGAGCGCCAGCGGCGTGCCGTAACCAGCGTAAGAGAGCGAGCGCACGATCGACGCTTCCCCGCCGCGGGCGCTGCGCAGCATGCGCGGCAGATCGATGAACGCCACCAATGCGCCAGCAGCCAAGAGGCCAGCGAACGGCGCGGCCGCACCGAAATCGAGCATGATGAGGAGGCCGACGCCGACGGCAAAACCGGTGACGAGATAGACCGTCTCAAGAATGGCGTAGCGCCCGAAGGCCAGCGCGGCGCGATCGCTTTCGCGGCCAAGACGGGTGACAAAACGGAGCACCGCAGCGCCCGACGCAAAAAGCGAGAGCGCAGCGATGTCGTCGCGCAAGCCAACGAACGCCAGCACGCTGGCCGTCACTGCGAGAACGGCGAGGCCCAGCGTCAGCGCCAACACCAGCAAAGTTGCGAAGTGATCAGCCAGGCGCTTCTCAGCGCGCGCGGCGGCGAAGAAGCGAAACGCCGCCGCCTCCGCCCACGTGAACATCAGCGTATGCGCCGCCATCGAGATTGACAGCGCCAGCGCGTAGCGGCCGAAATCCTCGGGGCTCATCAGACGCGTGAACGCGGCGATCGCGCCGAACCCGATCAGGGCCTGCGCGATCTGCAACGGTGCGAGCGAAAGGAAGCGCGTGGTGCTCAACGGGTGACCTTGTCGTCCCCGAATAAGACCGGCGCGGTGCGGGCGAGAATTTCGAGATCCAGCCACAGCGACGAGCGTGCGACGTATTCGAGATCGTAGCGGACGCGGCGGCGAACCGCCGACGCTGACGCCACCGGGCCGCGCGAGCCATTCACTTGCGCCCAGCCGGTGATACCCGGCTTCACGCGGTGACGATGCGCATACTCGGCGACGATCTCGGTCAGATCGCGCTCGCATGTTTTCATGCCGACAGCGTGGGGACGCGGGCCAACGAGGCTCATGTCGCCGCGCAGCACGTTGAAGAGTTGCGGCAGTTCATCGAGGCTGGTGCGGCGCAGGAAGGCGCCAACAGCGGTGATGCGCGGATCGTTCTCACGCACTTGGTTCAACGCCGCGTCCGGATCGTGACGCATGGTGCGGAATTTCAGCACGGTGATGATGCGGTTGTTGAAGCCGTGACGGCGCTGGCGATAGAGCGCCGGGCCGGGGGTATCGAGCTTCACCAGCGCTGCAATCACCAGCATCGGCAGCGCGAACAGAGCCGCCAGCAGCGAGCCGGCCACGATATCTTCAACGCGCTTCACAAATGCGCGGCGGTGATTGTGCGGACGGCCAGAGACGCAGGCGACGGCAGCGCCGCCAAAGCGCTCAACGCGGCGGCCGCGCACAGCGTGCGTGTCGAAATCCAAAAGCAGATCAACGCGGTTCGGCGCGACGCGCAGGCGCTCGATCATCGACTTCACGCGGCCTTCGGCCTTTTGCGTCACGGTGATGACGATGCGGTCGACGTTCGGGAGTTGGTCCCATGCGAGCAGCGCATCAACGCCGCCAATGACCGGCGCCGAACCGACTTGCGCCGGCGAGCGGCCAATGCGGTCATCCACGACGGCAACGATGCGTGCGTCGCCGGATTTGGCGGCGCGTGCGGCAAGGCGTTGCGCAGCTTCGGTCGCGCCGATCAGCACGATGTTTTCGGCAAAGAGCCCACGGCGATGCGCAGCAGCAATCCAAATCGCCATCGCGGCATGGATGCCGGCCAGCAGCATCGCAGCGAACGGTAGCGTTGCGGCCAGCGCCGCAGCGCTGCGGGCGTCCGGTGCGAACGCGTTCGAGATCAGCAGCCCGGCGATGGCGCCGAGGGCCAAGCCGCCCATGCCGCGCTCCGGGCGGATGCGGGCCGGTGAGAAACGATAATAGTCGGTGAGCCAGAGGCCGGCTTTCAGCGCCAGCGCCGAAACGATGAACGCCGCGGCTTGGCCAATCGACAGCTGAAGCAAGCCAGCGTCCGCGCCCCAGAGGGCGGCGAACTGTGCGGCAGCTGCGACGATGACCCAATCCGTTGCCTGAATGAGCTTAACGGGCAGGCCCGGATCCACATGCATGCCGCGGCGGCTCTGCGCCGGGTCGGCTGGCTCGGCCCAATCGTTGGCCGGGGCGCCGGGCGCGACTTCGAAGGCGCGGTAGGCCAGGTCGGCGGTCACTAACGGGAAATCCGGATCGCCGGGCTGTTCGATCTGCATGCCAAAAAGGGCGAACGCAGCGGCGAGTTCCGCCAGGTGGCTGGCTTCCGACTGCGCCGAAACGCCAGCAGGTTCAGCCTGGGGCGCCGAGCCGAAGGTTTCCGCGCTCGTCTGGTCCAATTCGGCGCCGACGAGCTGCAGTGCGGCCTGAGACATAGTTAATTCGCCCTTGAGACTAGTTTTGTCCCAAAGGCTCGCGCAAAGGCGGCGCCACTTAACGATTAGGAGCTTGGTTTAAGGGGCGTCAGCCA
>Ga0163150_10000838_pt1 | contig 55199 bp, 45 predicted proteins | sample OliLakLV19P2IB_FD_148628 | JGI IMG/M metagenome (GOLD analysis project Ga0163150, IMG submission 148628) | Freshwater microbial mat bacterial communities from Lake Vanda, McMurdo Dry Valleys, Antarctica - Oligotrophic Lake LV.19.P2.IB | ecosystem: Environmental > Aquatic > Freshwater > Lake >...
ATCAATCTGAGCGGCAATTCAATGCGCAAACAAAAGGGAAAATTGACAACCGAGAATCCAGACACGTAACCTCACCTTCAGACCTGCGTCGCTTCGCTCCGACTGACCCGGCCGAATGCCGTGGAATCAGTGGCCGGATGTGGCTGGAATGGGTGGCCGAATGGCGTGGAATACGCAGAAGGGCGAGCGTGCTTGGCCTTGCAGCCAGCGGCAGGGTAAGTTCCGTTTTTCACGGCCATCAGGCCGCCGCACCGACGCACGCTTCAGAAAGGGATTCCATGTCATCCGTACCTCTGCTCTTCTCGCCGCTCCGGCTGCGAGGGGTAACGCTCAAGAACCGCGTCGTCGTTTCCCCCATGTGCCAATACTCGGCCGCGGACGGCTTTGCCGGCGACTGGCACTTCGTTCATCTGGGCAAGATGGCGGCCGGTGGCGCCGGACTGGTGTTTACCGAGGCTGCAGCCGTGGAGGCCAATGGCCGCATCACGCATGGCGACCTGGGTATCTGGTCCGATGCGCACGTCGCCCCCTTGAAGCGCATCACCGATTTCATCAAGTCCCAGAACTCGGTTCCCGCCATCCAACTGGCACACGCGGGGCGCAAGGCATCGATGCAGCGCCCGTGGCATGGCAACGGTCCGATCAACGACACCGACCGCGCCCGCGGCGAAGGCGCCTGGCACATTGTGGCGCCCAGCCCGATCGCGATGGATACCGGCTGGCTGGTCCCGCATGAACTTTCGATTGCCGATATCAAAGCACTGCATGATCAGTGGCGCCTGGCCGCATTGCGCTCCCTGGCTGCCGGATTCGAAGTCATCGAAATGCACTCGGCTCACGGCTACCTGGGCCACTCCTTCCTTTCTCCTCTTTCCAACAAACGCACCGACCCGTACGGCGGCGACCTCAAGGGGCGCATGCGCTTCACCCTCGAACTCGCCGAGGTACTGCGCGCTGCATGGCCGCAGGACAAGCCGCTGTTCGTGCGGGTCTCCTCAGTGGATGGTATTGAAGGTGGATGGACGCTGGACGACACGGTGACGCTGGCGAAGGAACTCGCTGTGCGTGGCGTGGACGTGCTCGATTGCTCATCCGGGGGGCTGCTGGGATCCGCAACGGCGGCGCGCATCAAGCGCGGACCCGGTTTCCAGGTTCCTTTCGCGGAGCGCGTGAAAAAGGAAACTTCGCTCAAGACCATGGCGGTGGGCCTGATCCTCGACGGCAAGCAGGCGGAACAGATCCTGCTGGACGACCAATGCGATCTCATCGCCATCGGCCGCCAGTCGCTATACAACCCGAACTGGGCACTCCACGCGCAAGTCGCCCTTGGTGCGCAGGGCGAATACGAGGCCTGGCCACAGCAATACGGCTGGTGGCTGGACAAGCGCCAGCACATTCTCAACGACGAAGCGAAGCAGAAGATCGCGTGACGGTCGGAAATGCCGTGACTATCGTGACTGCCGCGTCTGACCTCTCTCGTCTGACGATTGGCGCTATCGAGCCTGACGCCGACAGAAAGCAGTCGCGCTATTCCGGGTTGTTGCGACAGTCACGATAGTCACGGCACTTACGGCATTTCACGGAGCTTCTTATGGCCATAGACGGAATGAACCATTTCACCGTGCTCACCGCTGATCTCGACGCGACGAGGAAGTTTTATATCGACGTGCTGGGATTGAAGGAAGGGCTCCGTCCGCCGCTCGGATTTCCGGGGGCATGGCTTTACGCCGGCGGCCAGCCGGTCCTGCACGTGATTGCCGGGCGTCCGCTACCTGCGCAACCGGCTGGAGTGCTGGACCACATGGCCTTCTCGGCGTCGAACCTGCCGGCTACGGTCGCAATGCTTAAGGGTCAGGGCATCAAGTACGACTTGCGCAAGCAACCCGACTCCGGCGTCTGGCAGTTGTTCTGCTTCGACCCCAGCGGCGCCAGGGTCGAACTGGATTTCGCGCCGGGCGAGCCGGCACCCGCCTGAAGATGTCCGGGCTCAGCCCGAACGCGTGTTCTTCCGCGGTTTCAGGCGCGTGACCTTGGCGCCCGGATTGGTCGCTGCGAGCTGATCCAGCCAGAAGCGCATCTGCTGGCGGGCATCAATTTCCCCGACAGGGTCCATGGCTATCCCCGCACGCTGCGCTGTTTTCACGTAGGAGATAAGTCGTTCCCGGCGCTCTAGCTCGCGCTCGACGGCATCGAGCATCCAGCGTTCAGGCGTTCTTCCTTTTTGCTTCGCCTCCCTGACAATGCGGGCTTTGAGCTTGGGCGGAAGCTTGAGGGTCACGGATTTGAGCACGTTGTATCGCACGCCATTGTGGGGAACGGACTTCACGCTAGCCCAGTGAAAATCCTTCGTCAAATCTACCAAATGTCAGATTCGACCGATTCCGAAACCAAATCATGTGCTTGAAACAAGCTGCCCGATGCGGAAAATTTCGACGCGCGGCCTTTCGACCGCCATCTCCCCGGCTGGCATGATCGTAGTGCATGTGGGTGATGATCACGTCCTTGACGCTTCCCGGCGCGATCCCGAGGTCTTTCACGCCTTCGGCGACCGGCCTGACGATCTGCCTGCCGCGTTTATTCGCCATCTCTTCGCCGAAGCCGGTGTCCACCACGATGCTGCGTGCCCCGTTCGAAATCACCCAGACGTAGTAATTCAGCGGCATCTCCGAATCGTGCTCGTCGCCGCCAATGAAATTTTCCGGCGAACGGCGCGACAAGCGCGCGTTCTTGATTGCATGGACTTCGTAGGTGTCTTTGGTCATGGCCCGGCTCTCCGTCGCTGATCGTTGCCGGCGCTACTTCTTTTCGTTCTTCTCGAATTCGGCAATGGCTTCCTTCGCAACCCGGAAGGCATCGACGCCCGCCGGAATGCCGCAGTAGATCGCCACCTGCAGCAGCACCTCGCGGATCTCGGCCTTGGTCACCCCGTTGCGCAGGGCGCCGCCGATGTGCATTTTCAGTTCATGCGGCCGGTTCAGCGCGGACAGCATGGCGAGATTGAGCATGCTGCGGGTTTTCTTCGGCAATCCCTCTTCCCGGCCCCAGACCGCGCCCCAGCAATATTCAGTCGTCAACCTTTGCATCGGCATGTTGAAATCGTCGGCCGCGGCCAGGGACTTCTCCACATATTCAGCGCCCAGCACGGATTTGCGGATTTCGAGGCCTTTTTTGAACAAGTCGTCATTCACGTTGCTTCTCCTTTGGTCTGTTTTCATGCGCTTCGAGCAGCGCGGGTCCGCACATCGGTTGCGTTGCTGTGGACATGGTCGTCTCCCTGTGCAGGAAATCCGGATGCGGAATTGGGCTATCGGATCAGCCGCGCACTTCCACACCTGCCCAGGATTCAACCACGCGGCACATGGAAGTGAAATCCGAGTCCGCGCCGTACATCGCATTGGTGACGGCGAGCATCTGCCGCACGGCGGCGCCGCAAATCATCGGCACGCCCATCGCCTCCGCTTCGTCGATGCAGAGCTTGACGTCCTTGTAGGACAGGCCCGTGGCGAAACCGAAATCGAAAGTGCCGGGCAGGATCGAGCGCGGGAACTTGTCCTGGGTGGCGCTGTTGCGGCCGGTGCTGATATTTAGAACGTCCAGCATGATCTTCGGATCGAGCCCGGCCTTCACGCCCATCACCATGGCTTCGGAAGACAAGGCGATTGCGGCTGCGGAGAGCAGGTTATTGGCCAGCTTCATGGTCTGGGCCTGGCCGGCCACTTCGCCGAGATGAAACGGCTTACCGAAGATTTTCAGCACCGGCTCCATCTCGGCATAAACCGCTTTGGAACACGCGATCATCACCGCAAGCGTCCCCTCTCTCGCACCCTTGAGCCCGCCGCTGACGGGTGCATCCACGTATACCATGTCACGGACTGCAATCGCCCTGGCAACAATTCCCGCCATGCGCGGCCCGATCGTCGAAAAATCCACCACCCGCTTTACGCGCCTGCCTTCGATCAGTCCGTCCTTGCCCAGGGTCGCGCTGTTCACGATCTCCGGATTTGGCAGGCTGAGAAAAACCGTGTCGGTCTTGTTGCCCAGTTCGGCCATCGACGCGGCGCGCGTCGCGCCGAGCTTTTCCATCGCGGCAACCGAATCATTGCTGACATCGAATACATGCACGCTGTGCCCGGCGGCCAGCAGGCGCGGCGCCATCAGCGAACCCATGCGGCCGACTCCCGCGAAGCCAAAAATCTGCTGTTCCATGCACATCCTCCCGGAGTTTCAATCGCGCGATTTCCGCAGCTATCCAGACATGGTAGCGGCTGGTGTGCGGGGATGCATCCTCGCCGGGGACATATCAGACTCAGCGTTCGCGACATAACCCTTTGCGCCGCAACATTCCAGCACGATAGGCGCGCGGGTGCGCTGTTGCGAAAACTACGGAAACCTAGAGGCGGATGACTTCGCGGCCGGTGGCTGCGTCAAGAGCAGGAACGGCGGACAGCAATGCCTGCGTATAGGAATGCTTGGGATTGCCCAGGACTTCGTCCGCGCTGCCATGCTCGACAATGCGTCCCTGGTACATCACCGCAACTTCGTGGGCCAGGAATTCGACGACCGACATGTTATGGGTGATGAACAGGTAGGCGATGCCAAGCCGCCGTTGCAGGTCCTGCAGCAGGTTCAGGATCTGGGCCTGGACCGAAACATCGAGCGCGCTGGTCGGCTCGTCGCAGACGATCAGTTTCGGCTCCACGGCAATCACCCGGGCAATGGCGATGCGCTGGCGCTGGCCGCCCGAGAATTCATGCGGATAGCGGTATTTCATTTCAACACCCAGGCCGACCTGCGCAAGTACCGCATCGACTCTGGCGGCCCGCGACTGCCTGTCGCCGCCGACACCGAGCGCCGTCATCCCTTCTTCGACAATATCCAGAACGCGCATGCGCGGGTTCAGGGAGCTGTAGGGATCCTGGAAAATCACCTGGAAATCCCGCCGGCGCGCACGCAATTCGCGAGATGTGATCGCGGAAAGGTCGATGCCCTCGAAGCGTACGCAACCCTCGGTCGGCGGCAACAACCGCACGATTGCCTTGCCGACAGTGGTCTTGCCCGAACCGGATTCCCCCACCAGGGCGAGCGTGCGGCCGGCCGCCACCGAGAGCGAGACGCCGTCCACGGCTTTCACATGGCCGACCACGCGCTTGAGGATTCCCTTGCGGATCGGGAAGTGGATCTTGAGGTCGCTGACCTCGAGGAGGGGCGGGAGACCAGAGGCGAGGGACGAGGGAACGCCCCCGTCCAATACTTCCCTCACGCCTTCACCAGGCTTTTCCCTCTCCACTCGCCCGTCTCCCCTCGCCCCTTCGGCATAAAGGTGACAGCGCACGCCCTGCTCCGGTCCGATCACAGTCCATGCCGGTGCCGCCTCGCGGCAACGCTCCCAGGCGTAATCGCAGCGGTCGGTGAAGCGGCAGCCGTGGAATTCCTGCGCGAGCGAAGGAACGCGTCCGCGAATGACCGCCAGGGACTTGTCCCTGGCCTGCCGGCTCGGCAGGGAAGCGAAAAGCTTGCGCGAATAAGGATGCGCGGGATTGCGGAAAAACTCGTCCCGCTGCGCGGTCTCCACGATCTCGCCGGCGTACATCACGGCGACATGATGGGCCATCTCCGAGACCACGCCGAGGTCGTGGGTGATCAGCAGAATCGACATGCCCATGCGGCCCTGCAGTTCCCGCAGCAATGCGAGAACCTGCGCCTGGATGGTCACGTCCAGTGCTGTAGTGGGCTCGTCGGCAATCAGGAGCGCGGGCTCACAGGCGATGGCGATCGCGATCATGACCCGCTGCTTCATGCCGCCGGAAAGCTGGAACGGATATTCGTCCACCCGGCTCTTCGGATCGGGAAGTCCCACGGCCTCCAGCAGTTCGATCACCCTCCTGCCGATGGCACCGCCGCGCAACGCGGTGTGCCGCGCCAGAACTTCCGCAATCTGGGAGCCGACGGTCATCACCGGATTGAGGCTGGTGCCGGGCTCCTGAAAGATCATGCCGATGCGCCCGCCGCGTACGTCTCGCATCGACGATTCCGGCAACTGCAGCAGGTCCTGGCCGTCCAGGCACACCGTGCCCGAAACAACCCCGGCGGCGTCCGGCAGCAGCCGCGCGATCGACAGGGCCGTCATCGACTTGCCGCAACCGGATTCGCCGAGCAGGACGAAGGTCTCGCCCCGAGCCACGCTGAAGGACAGGCCGTCGACCGCGCGCACCACGCCTTCGCTGCCTTCCACCCAGGTGCGCAGGTTGTCGACTTCCAGAAGTTTCTTGCCCATGGGCGCTGTCAGCCCCGAGCCGCGCGAAAATACTTGGAGAGGAACGCCGGCGACGCCAGGCGGCCGCGTATGCGCGGATCGAAGGCATCGCGCACCGCATCGGCAAACAGGTTCGCCGACAGCACCAGCATGAGCATGAAACCAAAGGCCGCGGCCAGTGACCACCACACCATTGGCTCCCGCGCCATCTCCAGTCGGGCGGCATTGATCATCGTGCCGAAACTGTTCATGGTTGGATCGACGCCGACGCCGACATACGACAAGACCGCCTCGGCTAGCACCAGGCCGCTGAAGTCCATGACGACCGCGATCAGCACGATATGCATGACATTGGGCAGGATGTGGCGCGTCATGATGCGGAAATTGGAAACACCGAACGCCCTTGCAGCCTGCACGTATTCCAGTTCACGCAGTTTCATGGACTCGCCGCGCAGCAGCCTGCACAACCCCGTCCAACTGGTCACGCCCAGTATCAGACACAGGAACAGCAACCGCAGATCGGCACGCTGCTGAACGGTTTCGAACAGTTCCGGGTGGCTGTCCATGTACGCCTGGGTCATCAGCACTGAAGCGGCGATCAGCAGCACGCCGGGAATCGAGTTAAGAGTCGTATAGACGTACTGGATGATGTCGTCCACCCATCCCCTGACGTAACCCGCCATGATGCCAAGCAGCAACGCGAACGGCAGCATTACCAGCGTGGTCAGCGTGCCGATCACTAGGCCGGTGCGGATGCTTTTCAAGGCGAGATAAAGCACATCCTGGCCGACCTTGTCGGTGCCGAGGACGTGATACTTCGCCGCCAGAATTGCAATGGGCACAAACACCGTCAGAAGCAAACCGATCGTGACCAGCATCTCCCGCCAGGGCGTTTCCGTTTCTCCGTGCCATAAGCGGCGCCAGGTTTCCTGCATCCTTGCCTGTTCCCGGTGCGCCAGGCCTGCGACGGTAATAAGGAGCAGCGCATTCCAGGCCAGCACGGCGATGGCAACACCGGTGATCGCGCGCCGTGTAATGTCGCCAGCCCGGTCGGTGTCGGGATTGGCGAGATGCCTGCCACCGTGAACCAGCCGGGGGAATACCCGGGCCTGGGTTCCATCCGGAAGCTGGACGGTTTCCTTGGCAAAAAGATGGGTTGCCAGCGGCGCCGAATAAGTCTTTTCGCTGCGGGTTCTCAGCGGAGCGAGTGCAACGTCGAGAACCGAGGTAACGTCTATTGCATAGCCGGCCCTGCCCGAAGTATCGGCGGCCAGGCGCGGACGAAAATGCATCGAGTCCAGCAGACCGACGATCACAAAGCCTGCGAGGACCACCGCAGCCACCATGCCCCTGCGGTCGCGGGCAACTTTTTTCCAGGGCGCGCGCAGGTGCTCGTGCCGGCGGATGTACCAGACGAAGAACAGGATCACGGCGACCAGCAGGAAGATCAGCGCGTCGGTCGAAAGCAGGACAGGCTTGAACGGCATGTTCATTGCAACCGTATCCTGGGATCCGCCAGCGTGTAGGAAATGTCGGTCAGGATCAGTCCGACGATATAAAGCACCGACCCCAGGAACACCATGGCGCGCACCACGGCAAAGTCCTGGTTGTTGATGGCATCAATCGTATAGCTGCCCAGGCCCGGGATGGCAAAGAACGACTCGGTGATCAGGCTGCCTAAAAACAGCAGGGGAATCACCACCACCGCGCCGGTCAGGATCGGGATCATGGCGTTACGCAGCACGTGGCCGAACAGCACGCGCATTTCCGACAGCCCCTTGGCGCGTGCGGTACGCACATAGTCCCGGTTGATCTCTTCCAGGAAAATGGTGCGATACCACCGGGTGCTGGCACCAACGCCGCCAATGATGCCTATCAGCGCCGGAAGCAGCAGAAATTTCCAGGCGCTCAGGCCGTCGGCGTAACCCGATATCGGCACCAGGTTCCAGAGCTTGCTGACCACGAACTGGCCGCCAATGATGTAGAACAGCCCGGAAATGGACATCGCCAGGACGCACAGCAGGACACCTGCGGTATCGATGTAGGTCCCCCTGAACAAGGCCATCAGAAGCGCAAACGTGATATAGGCGAGCATTCCCGCCACGAAGACCGGCAGGGCGATGGCGAGGCTCGGCCCCATGCGCGCGCGGATTTCGTGGGCGATATCGCGGCCGTCCTCGGCGTGGCCGAAATCGAACCAGAACAACGGCACGGACTTCGCGTAGAAAATCGTACTGGTGACCTTGTCCGCGCCTTGCGCCGACGGATTGTAGAACAGCGGCTTGTCGTAGCCGCGCTCCTGCTTCCACTTCTGCACCGCTTCGTCGGTGACGCGCTTCTGGCCCAACTGCATGCGCGCCATGTCGTCGGGTGCATTCACCACGAAGAACAAGAGGAACGTGAGCAGGTTCACGCCGATCAGGATCGGGATGGCGTAGAGGATGCGGCGGACAAGATATTGGATCATTGGCGTCCCCTCATGCCGCCGCCAGCCTGCCTCGGGCGCGCTCGCGCCTGCGGTACGAGGCCACAGCCGGCGCCGCCGCCAGGACGAGGATCACTACCAGCACCGCGACCGGCCATAGCACCGGATGATTCCAGGCCGCGCGCATCTTCTCCCGGGCCTGCGGATCGATGCGCTGATACTTGAGTCCGTTGTTCGCCATCTTGTTCGGCTTGCGGTTGTACACCCACGAATGCGCGAGGGTGAAATCCTTGGGATGAAACACATAGATCCACGGTGCGTCGTGGCGGAGGATTTCCACCATCTGGTCGATCAGCGCCTGCCTTTCCGGGCCGTTATCCATGACTTGCATCCGCTCGAACAAGTGATCGTAATGGGGATTCTGGTAGTTCGCGGCATTCTCCCCGTTTTTCAGCGTGCGGCTCTGCGGTCCATGGAACAGGAACAGGAAATTCTCGGGATCGGGATAATCCGCATTCCAGCCGAAGAAGAACAGTTGCGCCGTTCCCTTGCGAACCTTGTCCTGGAAGCGGTTGAAGTCGCTGCTGCGCACCACCAGCTGCAGGTCTATCTTCTGGAACTGCTTGGTCAGCCAGTCGATGCGGGACTTCCCTCCCACGCCGCTCGCCGTGGTGTCGAAATAGATGATCAGCGGTTTGCCGTTCACCTTGTCGATGCCATCCCGATAACCGGCCTCCGCGAGCAGCTTCTTCGCATAGTCGACGGACTTGCGCCTGGGCTCACCGTTCACCCAGTCGTACAGGTAGCGATTGATTCCCTCCTCGCCTTCACGATACCCAAAAATACCCGGGGGAATCGGCCCCTGTCCGGGGATGCCGCGCCCGTTCGTGAATATGGACACATACTCTTCCTGGTCCAGGGCGATGGAGATGGCCTGGCGCAGCTTGCGGGCGCGCTCCGACTCACCGCCAACCACCGGATCGAGCATATTGAATCCCATGTACATGATCGAAGTCGCGACCGACGTCTGCAACTGGATGTCCTGCTCGCGCATGCTGTCCGTCAGGACCACATCTCCGCCCGCGTTCATCTGGACGGTCTGGTCGAACGCATCGGAAGTTATGCCCGATGCGTCGTAGTAGCCCTGCAGGAATTTGTTCCAGTAGGGAATGCTTTCCTTCTCCAGGCTGAACACCACCTTGTCGATGAAGGGCATCGGCTTGCCGGCGTCCTGGAGCAATCCCGCCTGCTCGTCGCCCGGTTCGCCCTCGGAAGGATAAGGCTCACCGGCGAAGTTCGGATTGCGCTCCAGAACCATCATCCGGTTCGGGTCATGCACGGTCAGCATGTATGCGCCGGTTCCGACCGGATACCAGTCGAGCGAAAGATTCTTGCCGTCGGTCATGCCGGGCTGCGAATAGAAGCGCTCCGCCTCCCACGGCACCGGCGAGAAAAACGGCATAGCCAGCCAGTAGACGAACTGCGGATACTTGCCTTTCACCTTGATCCGGTAGGTATGGCTGTCGACGACTTCCACGCCCTCGAACGGAACGCTGCTCAGGTCGAGGTAGCCGTCGGCAGGCAGTTTCTTCGCCGCCTCCTGGAGCTTCGCCGCATAGTCCTTCAGGCCGACGATGTATTCGCCCATCAGGCCGAAGATCGGCGAATGCAGGCGGGGATGGGCGAGCCGGCGGATCTCGAACGCGAAATCATCCGCGACCAGTTCCCTCGTGCCGGTGTGTTTGAAGTCGCGCAACTCGTAGACCTGCTTCAGATCATCAGGCTTCAGGTCGTGGTAACGATAACGCCCGTTTTCATCTTTCGCGAACGCCGGATGCGGCTGGTAGAGCACGCCCGGCCGCACGTGGACTTCATAAATGCTGTAGGCGACACGCTCCGCCGGCGCGCTGTCCGGCAACCGGCGGCCGGCCGCGTCATGGTAGACGGGATGCGGAACCTCCGCTGCGGCAAGGGGAACGAGTTCATAGGGGCGCTTGAGGTAGTGATACTGGAGCGGCGGCGTATAGATCTGGGCGGTGAATACCGCTTCGTTCTCGGCGTAAGACTGCACCGGATCGAGGTGCTTCGGCCGTTCGGTAAATGCCGAGTAAAGGATGTTCTCGCCGCTTTCCCGGGCGGGATAGGGATTGTTCCATGGTCCGCCGCATGCCCCGACGACAACCGGAAGCATCAACGCCAGGAGTCTTGTTTTCAGCCCTTTCATTCCGGGCAAGTGTAGCCGAATCGCCGCACCGGATTTACGTCTCCGCTGCGGCGTTGCGGCACCCCGGCCGCAGGCCCGGGCGCGGCGACCCATTGCGCACGGCTATAATGTCGCCTTTCGCGACGCGAGGACTGTCATGGGCTTTCTCGACAACAAGAAGATCCTGATCACCGGCCTGCTGAGCAGCCGCTCCATTGCCTACGGCATTGCCAAGGCGATGAAGCGGGAAGGCGCGCAACTCGCTTTCAGCTACCAGGGGGATCGCATCAAGGAGCGCGTAGAGGAACTGGCTGGCGAATTCGGCAGCCGGCTGGTGCTGCCCTGCGACGTCGGCGTCGACGCGGAAATCGACGCCTTGTTCGCCGGACTGGGCAAGCATTGGGACGGCCTCGACGGCATCATCCATTCGATCGCATTCGCGCCGCGCGAAGCCCTCGCGGGCGACTACCTGGATTCGGTCACCCGCGAGGCATTCCGCATTTCCCACGACATCAGCTCATACAGCTTTGCCGCTCTGGCCAAGGCAGGCTTGCCCATGATGCAGGGGCGCAATGCGGCCCTGCTTACCCTGACCTACCTCGGCGCGGAAAGGTCTTTCCCCAGCTACAACGTGATGGGACTGGCCAAGGCCAGCCTCGAGGCGAACGTGCGCTACATGGCGCAAAGCCTGGGCCCGAGGGGCATCCGCGTCAATGCGATTTCCGCAGGTCCCATCAAAACTCTGGCGGCCGCCGGCATAGGCAATTTCGGCAAGCTGCTCTCCTTCGCGGAAAGGCAGTCGCCCCTGCGGCGCAATGTCACCATCGAGGAAGTCGGCAACGTGGCGGCCTTCATGTGCAGCGATCTGGCGAGCGGCATGACCGGCGAGATTACCTATGTTGATGCTGGATTCAACGTGACGGGTATCGGTCAGATCGAGTAAGCCCGGAACGATATAGGCCCGCAACGATATAGGCCCGGAACGAATAGGCCCGGAACCGGGCAGGCAAAAGCGCAGGCGCGAAAACAAAAAAGCCCGCAGGAATTTCCCTGCGGGCTTTTGCTTTCGTGCAACCGGATCAGGAACCCTGATCGAGCTTTTTCTTGTCGATTTTCACATTGGCCTGTTCGCGCAGGCTGGCAATGTAAGCTTGGTACTGTTCCTGCCCCGCCATTTGGCCCAGTTGCTTGGCCAGCGCCTTTTTCTGCGCCGGGTCGATCTGCGTCACATCCTTGACCTTGCTGATGCGATAGACGACGAACTTTCCCTGGGGCGCCGACACGCCCACATACACCGGCAACTTGGCCGTATCGGCACCGAATACGGCCTTGGCGCCTTCCGCATGCAGTCCCTGGCGCTTCTGCAGCGACACGTTTTGCGGTGTCGACCAGGCTAGTTTCGAACTGGGTTCCTGGCCCTTCAGCAGGCTCTCGAGGGCAGCCTTGCCACCGGTTTCGGCCTGCTTCATGGCGGTTTCGCCTTCCAGGTGGCGCTGAATATCCTGGCGCACTTCCTCGATGGGCAAGGGTGCGGCCGGCTGATGCTCGGTCACGCGGGCAGCCAGAAGCGTGTTGGGCTGCACTTCGATCGCGGCGGTATTGTGCTTGTTCTTCAGGACTTCGTCGGAGAACAGGGCCGCCATCAGCTTCTCGTTGTTCAGCAGCGGATTCATGTTGCCACCCGCGCGACTGACCCAATCGCTCTTCTGCACGGTCAGCTTGAACGCATCCGCCGCCGGCTGCAGGCTGTCGAACTGCTCATAGACCATGTCGTTGAACTTCTCCACCGCTTCGGAGTAGGCCTTGCCCGCCTTCGCCTTGCGCGCCTCGTCGGCGATCTGGGCCTTGACCTTCTCGAACGGCATCATCTGTCCGCCCTTGATGCCGTCCAGACGGATGATGTGGTAGCCGTACTGGGTCTCTATCGGGCCGGCAATGCCGCCTGTCTTCATGGAGAACACGGCGTCGTCGAACGGCTTGACCATGAGGCCACGCCCTAAGCTGCCAAGGTCGCCGCCCTTTTCCGCGGATCCCGGATCCTGGGAATGCTTGCGCGCCAGCTCGCCGAATTTGGCCGGGTCGGCCTTGACCTGCTTGTAAAGGTCTTCGACCAGGGCTTTGGCTTTCGCTTTGTCGTCGGCGCTGGCGGTCGCCGGCGCTGCAATCAGGATATGGCTGGCGTGCCGTTCTTCCGGCGTCGCAAAGCGCGCTTCCTTGCTCTCTTCGTAAATCTTCTTCAGTTCTTCATCGGTCAGTTGCACTGAGCGTTCCGCAGCATCCATCGACAACATCACGAATTCGATCTTTACGCGCTCCGGAATCTGGAACTCGCTCTTGTGGTCGCCGTAATACTTCTCCACGTCGGCTGCAGAAATTTTCACCTGCCTGAGATAGTCCGCGGGATTGAACACTATCTGGCTGACCTCACGTTCCTGCTCGCGGATTCTCAGCAACCGCTCGACGACGGAATCGGGCAGAAAACCCGAACCAGAGTAAACGTTCTGCACCTGCCCCAGCATCACGCCGTTACTGATGTCTTCCTCGAACGCTTTCTCGGACATGCCCTGACTTTTCAGCATCTGGCGATAGCGGTCCACTGAGAAACGCCCGGAATCGTCGCGGAATACCTCAAACTGGGTAATGATCTTCTGCAGGTCCGGCGCCGACACCGCCATCCCGGATCTGCGGGCGTGGTTCAGCGCAACTCTGCGTTCGACCAGTTCGTTCAGCACCGATTCCTTGAACTGCGGGCTGTTCAGCGCCGACGGGTCGGGATTGTTGCGCATCATTTCGCGCATTTTCTCCTGCTGCTGGCGCAACGCCTGCGTGTACTCCAGCTCGGAGATGCTGGAATTGCCGACCTTGGCGACCGCGCCGCCGGTACCGCTGTTATTGAAATAGGCGTCGATTCCGAACAGCGCGAAGGACGGTACGATAACGACCAGCAGGGCGGCCTGCATCCAGCGCTTGTTTTTATTTACGAATTCAAACATGGTCCAACGGATCTCCAGATGCCGGAAAAGCCGAGAGTATGCCTCAATCGGAAGGGCAAATGCGCGCGCCGGCATGCCGGCGCGGACCCTCCGGCCGACATTGAAAGGCCGGTTTGAAAATAAAAAAGGCGAACTTTACGTTCGCCTTTTCTGGATCTGGCGGAGTGGACGGGACTCGAACCCGCGACCCCCGGCGTGACAGGCCGGTATTCTAACCAACTGAACTACCACTCCTTATCCCACGTGAGTTCCGCTGGTGGGTGCTGAGGGGATCGAACCCCCGACATTCGCCTTGTAAGGGCGACGCTCTACCAGCTGAGCTAAGCACCCTGCATGCAGCACCCCACCATGCAGCCGCAGTAAAGTCTGCTGCGCGACTGCCTGTCCTTTGCCTGTAAGAGCTTGAGAAACCTGAACAACTAGCGGGCTTACGGAAGCGCGCTAGTTTAGCGCATCCTTTAGCGCTTTTCCAGCGCGAAACTTCGGCACTTTTGCTGCCTTGATCTTGATGGCTGCGCCGGTGCGGGGATTGCGTCCGCTGCGGGCAGCACGCTTGCCGACATAGAAGGTACCGAAACCGACCAGCGTCACCATGCCGCCCTTCTTCAGCGATGCCTGGATTGCAGCGACCGCGCCATCCAGGGCGCGCCCGGCCGCCGCCTTGGATATGTCGGCCGACTTCGCAACGGCCTCGATAAGTTCGAACTTGTTCACTGATGTCCCCTTTCAGTTTTGATTTAGAACTGGAAACTGCTTTCGACGGCGGGCGAAGACAGAATAATTTTTATGGATGGATGAGTGATGCCCGCACGCGCTTTATAACAAGCTGAAAATCCTTGTGTCAAGCGCGTTTCCGGCTGCTCGCCTGGCCGCACACCGCATGGATGCATCGGGCAAAAAATAACGGGAATGCATCCGCATTCCCGTTATTTTGCCTTCCGATACTTTAGTGCTTGACCACGCTCACCGTTTCCGTTGGTTCGACCGCTGGAATGGCGGCAACCGCCGCGGTCTTCTCCGGCAACGGTTCCGGCTTGCGCTCGAGTGCGAGTTCCAGCACTTCATCGATCCACTTCACTGGATGGATATCGAGCCGGTTCTTGACGTTGTCCGGAATTTCGGCGAGATCCTTGACGTTCTCTTCCGGGATCAAAACCGTTTTGATCCCGCCACGATGTGCGGCCAGCAACTTCTCTTTGAGGCCGCCGATCGCAAGGACTTCGCCGCGCAACGTGATCTCACCGGTCATCGCCACATCCGCCCGCACCGGAATCCCGGTCAGCGCCGACACGAGTGCAGTCGTCATCGCTGCCCCCGCGGACGGGCCATCCTTCGGAGTCGCGCCCTCGGGAACGTGCACATGGATGTCGCTTTTCTCGAACGCGTCGTCCCTCACCCCAAGCCGCGCAGCCCGCGAACGCACGACTGAGCGGGCCGCTTCAACCGATTCCTTCATCACGTCGCCAAGCGAACCGGTGCGTTGTATGTTGCCCTTGCCGGGCATTACCACCGCTTCGATCGTCAGCAGCTCGCCGCCGACTTCCGTCCATGCGAGCCCGGTGACCTGTCCCACCTGGTTGTTCTTCTCCGCCAGGCCGAACGTATACCGGCGCACACCCAGATAGTGGTCGAGGTTGCGGGCGGAAACGATGACCTTGCTCTCGCGCTTCTTCACCAGCAGCGACTTCACCACTTTGCGGCAGATCTTGGAGATTTCGCGCTCCAGGCTGCGGACGCCGGCTTCGCGCGTGTAGTAGCGCACGATGTCGCGGATCGCGCTCTCGGACACCGCGAGTTCGCCTTCTTTCACGCCGTTGTTCTTCATTTGCTTCGGCGCCAGGTAGCGCATCGCGATATTGATCTTCTCGTCCTCGGTGTAGCCAGACAGGCGGATCACCTCCATGCGGTCCAGCAGAGGCGCGGGGATGTTCATCGTATTGGCAGTGGCCACGAACATCACATCGGACAGGTCATACTCGACTTCGACGTAATGGTCGACGAACTTGTCGTTCTGCTCCGGATCCAGCACTTCCAGCAATGCCGAGGCGGGGTCGCCACGGAAGTCCTGGCCCATCTTGTCCACTTCGTCGAGCAGGAACAGCGGATTGCGCACGCCGATCTTGGACATGTTCTGCAGCAGCTTGCCAGGCATGGAGCCGATGTAGGTGCGGCGGTGCCCGCGGATTTCCGCTTCGTCACGCACGCCACCCAGCGACATGCGCACGAATTTCCGGTTGGTCGAGCGCGCGATCGACTGTCCCAGCGAGGTCTTGCCCACGCCGGGCGGCCCGACCAGGCACAGGATCGGCGCCTTTAGCTTTTCCACCCGCTGTTGAACTGCGAGGTACTCGACGATGCGCTCCTTGACCTTGTCGAGGCCGTAGTGGTCCGCGTCGAGGATTTCCTGGGCCTTGGTCAGGTCGTTGCTGATCTTGCTCTTCTTTTTCCAGGGCAGGCCAACCAGCGTCTCGATGTAGTTGCGCACCACGGTCGCTTCTGCCGACATGGGGGACATCAGGCGCAGTTTCTTGAGCTCCGCCTCGGCCTTGGTGCGGGCCTCCTTGGGCATGTGCGCCGCCTTTATGCGTTTCTCCATCTCGTCCAGGTCGGCGCCCTCTTCCATGTCGCCCAATTCCTTCTGGATCGCCTTGACCTGTTCGTTCAGGTAATACTCGCGCTGGCTTTTTTCCATCTGGCGCTTGACCCGACCGCGGATGCGCCGCTCGACCTGGAGGATGTCGAGTTCGGCCTCCATCAGCGACAACAGGTGCTCAAGGCGTTTCTTCACCTCGAACATTTCCAGCACGGCCTGCTTCTGCTCCAGCTTCAGCGGCAGATGGGCTGCCACGGTATCCGCCAGGCGGCCCGGCTCATCGATTCCCGACAACGACGTCAGGATCTCCGGGGGGATTTTCTTGTTCAGTTTCACGTACTGGTCGAACTGCGTGAGCATCGCCCGGCGCATGGCTTCGACCTCGGTGGACTCCACCGTATCGGCCGCAACCGGCACGGCCTCGGCGGCATAGTGCGTTTTCTCGTCACTGACCGACAGCACCCGCGCCCGTTGCACGCCTTCGACCAGAACTTTTACGGTGCCGTCCGGCAATTTCAGCATCTGCAGGATGTTGGCGATACTGCCGATGTCGTAGAGGTCCTCGGGGGAGGGTTCGTCCTTCGCCGCCGATTTCTGCGCCACCAGAAGGATGCTTTTGCCGGATTCCATCGCGGTTTCCAGCGCCTTGATGGACTTGGGCCGGCCGACGAACAGCGGTATCACCATGTGCGGGAACACCACCACGTCCCGCAATGGCAGAAGCGGGTAAGCAACAGCGTTTTCGACCGGATCAGCGGGATAAGTCATTAATTGGCACCTAGCGAGACGAGATTGCTTCCAAGTTTGGGGAGTCACCCGCACATTTCAACGCAGCGGGCCATTCCCTTACAATTTCCGCGACAGGCGGCCGCAACCGGACCTCCCCGCCACCGGAAATCCAGCAGCAGCCCAAGCCGGCCCTGCCCTGTCACGCGGACCCGGCAACTTTCGCCTGGTCCGAGTAGAGCAGTATGGGCTGGGCGTTGCCGGTGATCATGCCCTCGTCTACGACCACTTTCTCAACGTTGTTTAACGAAGGCAGGTCGTACATGATGTCCAGCAAAACGTGTTCCAGGATCGACCGCAGGCCGCGTGCCCCGGTCCGCCGCGCAAGTGCCTTGGCCGAAACCGCCTTGAGCGCGTCGGAACGGACCTCCAGTTCGACGCCTTCCATGCTGAACATACGCTGATACTGCTTCAACAGCGCATTTTTCGGTTCCGTCAGTATTTGGATCAGCGCAGCCTCGTCAAGTTCATCCAGCGTGGCGACGACCGGCAGGCGGCCGACGAATTCCGGTATCAGGCCGTACTTTATGAGGTCTTCCGGCTCCACTTCACGCAGTACCAGGCCGATGTCCCTGCGGTTGTCCTTGCTTTTGACTTCCGCGCCGAAACCGATGCCGCCCTTGTCCGAACGCGAACGGATGAGCTTGTCGAGGCCATCGAAGGCGCCTCCGCAGATGAACAGGATGTTGGTGGTGTCGACCTGGACGAATTCCTGGTTAGGATGCTTGCGGCCTCCCTGGGGCGGCACCGAAGCTATGGTCCCCTCGATCAGCTTCAGGAGCGCCTGCTGCACGCCCTCCCCGGATACGTCACGGGTGATCGACGGGTTGTCGGACTTGCGTGAAATTTTGTCGATTTCATCGATATAGACGATGCCGCGCTGCGCTTTTTCGACGTCGTAGTCGCACTTCTGCAGCAGCTTCTGGATGATGTTCTCGACGTCCTCGCCGACGTAGCCGGCTTCGGTCAGGGTCGTTGCATCCGCCATCACGAACGGCACGTTGAGCAGGCGTGCGAGCGTCTGGGCGAGCAGCGTCTTGCCCGATCCGGTCGGGCCTATCAGCAGGATGTTGCTCTTTGCCAGTTCGACGTCGTCTTTCTTCTGCACGGCCTTCAACCGCTTGTAATGGTTGTAGACCGCCACGGAAAGGATTTTCTTGGCGATGTCCTGGCCGATCACATACTGGTCGAGGATCTCGCGGATTTCGTGCGGAACCGGCAGATCGGACTTGACGCCCTTGCCCGGCGTTTCGGCATGGCTTTCTTCGCGGATGATGTCGTTGCACAGTTCGATGCACTCATCGCATATGAACACCGAGGGGCCAGCGATCAGCTTGCGAACCTCGTGCTGGCTCTTGCCGCAGAAGGAGCAGTAAAGAAGCTTTTCGCCGCCAGGTTTTTCAGACATAACGTCCTTTCGTATTAGCTACCAACGCAGCGCACCCGGCCGCCGCTGACACCGACTTCGCAGGCCCGTGCTGCCGTCAGCCGGCCGCACTCGTCTCTGCCCGGCTCAACAGCACACGATCCACTAGGCCGTACTTTACCGACTCTTCGGCACTGAGAAAATTGTCGCGATCCGTGTCGCGCTCGATGGTTTCCACCTTCTGCTTCGTATGCTTTGCCATCAGCTCGTTCAGCTTCTGGCGCAGATAGAGGATCTCCCGGGCATGGATTTCGATGTCCGAAGCCTGGCCCTGAAAACCACCCATCGGCTGGTGGATCATCACGCGCGAATTCGGCAGCGCGAAACGCTTGCCGTCACTGCCGGCCGCGAGCAGAAAAGCCCCCATGCTGGCGGCCTGGCCGACGCACAGCGTGCTGACATCCGGCTTGATGAACTGCATGGTGTCGTAAATGGCCAGACCCGCGGAAACCGATCCGCCGGGCGAATTGATGTAGAAGGAAATATCCTTCTCGGGATTCTCCGATTCCAGGAACAGCAACTGCGCCACGACAAGATTGGCGCTCATCTCGTTGACCGGTCCGACCAGGAACACCACCCGCTCCTTGAGCAGGCGTGAATAAATGTCGTAGGCCCTCTCGCCGCGGCCGCTTTGCTCAATGACCATGGGGATGAGGCCAAGGCCCTGCGGTTCGTAATACCGATCCTGCATCATGATCATTGCGCGTTCCCCATCAGGTCATCAAAGGGTGTCGGCTTGTCGTCCACCTTGGCCTTCGCCAGCACCCATTGCACAACGTTGTCTTCCAGAACCACGGATTCGATCTCCCGCAGGCGCTCGGGCTGCTGGTAGTACCAGCGCATCACCTCCTCCGGCTTCTCGTAGCTTTGCGCATGTTCGCTCACAACCGCCTTGATCTGTTCGGGTTTTGCCTCCAGCTTGTGCAGGGTGGTGAGCTCCGCGAGGATCAGGCCCAGGCTAACGCGGCGCTTCGCTTCCGGCTCGAACGCCTCCTTCGGCATCGGAATCTGGTCGGCTTTCATGCCGCGGGACTCCAGATCCTGACGCATCTTATGCATTAGGCGCTCGACCTCCATGTCGACCAGCGCCTTGGGCAGTTCCACCGTGGTCGAATCGAGTAGCGACTTCATCACCTGATCCTTGAGCCGGGCCGTGGCGCGACGCTTTACCTCGCGATCGAGGTTGGCCCTGATTTCCCTTCGCATCTTGCCGACTTCACCGTCACTAACACCCAGGCTCCTGGCGAAGGCCTCATCGACCTCAGGGACATGAGGTTCCCGCACTTCCTTCAGGATCACTTCAAACCGTGCGTTCTTTCCAGCCACTTCCTTGCCATGATAGTCGTCCGGGAAGCGCATATCGAAAGTCTTGCTTTCGCCCGCTTGCAATCCGACCACGTTTTTCTCGAAATCCGCCAGCAACTGGCCGCCACCGAGCTGGACGTACTGATCTTCGGCAGTGCCGCCCTCGAAGGCGGTGCCGTCGATGCTGCCTCGGTAATCGATTCGCGCCTGGTCGCCGTTCGCCGCGGGCCGCTTCGTTTCATGGAAGTGGGTACGCTGCTTGCGCAGGATTTCGATGGTCTTGTCGACCTCGGCATCGCCGATTTCGACCACGGGGCGGTCGATCCTGGCGTTTTCCACCGATCCCACCACGATTTCCGGGTAGATTTCGAAGGTCGCGGTGTACTCGAACTTGGCGCCATCTTCCGTGGGTTTCACCTCGATCCGCGGATAGCCCGCGACACGAAGCTGCTTCTCCCTGACGGCTTCGCCGAAGCTCCGCTGCACGGCGTCGCCGAGGACCTCCTGGCGGACTTGTCCACCGAACTGCTGTTCCACGATCTTGAGCGGCACCTTGCCGGGCCGGAAGCCATGCAGCTTCACGGTGCGCGCCAGTCGCTTCAGGCGGGATTCGATTTCCGTATTGACCTGATCGAGCGGCAGGCTCACGGAGAGACGGCGCTCGAGGGTTCCGAGATTTTCCAGGTTTGCTTGCATCTAGTTCTTTTCCAGTTTTGTCGTGGCGGGACGCCCAGAACGCTGTTATTCAGGCGCTCTGGTGCGAAAGGAGAGACTCGAACTCTCACGCCTTTCGGCGCCAGAACCTAAATCTGGTGCGTCTACCAATTCCGCCACTTTCGCGCTGGACGCATTCTAATATAATCCCCCCCGCCGCCGCCACCCGACTGGCCCGTCGTCCACCTGCCCCTGCACCGGCTAACTCCCTGTCACAAAACGTCAAAAGCGATGGCGGTCGATCACTATGAGAACTTTCCCGTGGCTTCGGTTCTGCTGCCCCGGGAACTACGCCGTCCGATCGAATTGATCTACGCATTTGCGCGCCAGGCGGATGACTTCGCCGATGAGGGTGACTTGCCGGCCAGCGAGAGGCTTGCGCGGCTGAAGGAATTCAGCGATGAACTCGACCGTATCGAGCATGGCGCCACACCCGAACGGGCGCTTTTCGCGAACCTGGCGCCTGTCATCAAATTGCACGACCTGCCGATCGGACTGTTTCGTGACCTGCTTTCGGCCTTCTCCCAGGACGTGGTGAAGGCAAGATATACGGACTTCGGCGAGGTGATGGACTATTGCCGGCGCTCCGCCAACCCGGTCGGCAGGCTGCTCCTGCACCTGTACCGGGCGACCGGACCGCGCAACCTCGCCTGCGCGGACGACATCTGTTCTAGCCTGCAACTGATCAATTTCTGGCAGGACGTGGACATCGACTTCCGCAACAATCGCATCTATCTGCCGCAGGACGAGATGGCAGAATACGGCGTTTCCGAGTCCCAAATCGCAAACCGGGAAGCCAATGAAGCGTGGCGGGCACTGATGCTGTTCCAGATCGAAAGGACGCGGGCGATGATGCAGGCGGGCGCTCCGCTGGGCCACCGTCTGCCGGGACGCATTGGACTGGAGTTGCGCATGATCGTCGCGGGCGGCTCCAGAATCCTGCAAAAGCTGAGTAACTGCGAGGGCGATGTTTTCCGCAGCAGGCCGGTACTCGGCCCCGTGGACTGGATTTGGATGTTCTGCCGCTCGCTCGCCCGCCGATGACACCCGATCAGTATTGCCAGGAAAGAGCCGCCAAAAGCGGATCGAGCTTCTACTACAGCTTCCTGTTCCTGCCGGCGCAGCGCCGGCGGGCGATCATCGCCCTCTACGCCTTCTGCCGTGAGGTTGACGACGTCGTCGACGAATGCAGCGACGCCGACGTGGCCCGCACCAAGTTGGCGTGGTGGCGCAAGGAAATCGCCGGCGTATTCGAGGGCACCGGGGCCGCCCAGCATCCCGTAGCCCAGGCGCTGATCCCGGTCGTCAGACGGTTCGATCTGCCGCGCCGTCATTTCGAGGAAATCATCGACGGGATGGAAATGGACCTGAGCTACAACCGTTATCCCGATTTCCCGACTCTGCAATCCTACTGCTATCGCGTAGCGGGCGCCGTCGGCCTGATGGCCGCCGCGATCTTCGGCTACCGCGATCCGTCCACCCTGACTTACGCGGAAAATCTCGGCACGGCATTCCAGCTCACCAACATCATCCGCGACGTGGGCGAGGATGCGCGCCGCAATCGCGTCTATCTGCCGCTGGATGAACTGTCGCGATTCGGTCTCTCCGCAGCCGACGTGGCGCAGTTGCGGGAGACCGACGCCTTCCGCAAGCTGATCGAGTTCCAGATCGACCGCGCCCAGGATTTCTACAATCGCGCCTTTGCCGCCCTGCCCGCAACCGACCGCAAATCACAACGCCCCGGCCTGGTCATGGCCGCCATCTATCGGACGTTGCTCCAGGAAATCCGGGCGGACGGCAATCGAGTTCTCAATCAGAGGACATCGCTTACCCCGTTGCGCAAGCTCTGGATCGCATGGCGGACGTGGCTCACTGCGTAAGCCGGTGACTGGTGACAGGTGGCGAGTGACGAGACAACTACAAAAGCGCCGATCGTGACGCGATCGGGCGTGTCAGCGGTCACCCGTCCCACTTCACCCGTCAGCTCGCACCCGCGCGTTGCCATCGTTGGCGGCGGCTACGCCGGCATGGCAGCCGCCGTGGAACTGGCGAATCACGGCGCAGCGGTGACGATGTTCGAAGCGGGCAAAATTCTGGGCGGCCGTGCACGGCGCGTCGAGGTCGACGGTATCGCGCTGGACAACGGCCTGCACATCCTGATCGGCGCCTACTCGGAGACGTTACGGCTCATCGACCTGACCCGTGAAGGCGGCGAAAGCCGCGGCCTGATCCGCATGCCGCTGGAACTGTCGATGTATCCCGAATTCATGTTGCGGGTGCCGGCACTTCCTGCGCCGCTGCATCTGGGTGTGGCGCTGCTCGCCGCGCGCGGTTTGAGCCTGGGCGAAAAGCTGCGCGCCGCCCGCTTCATGCTGACGATGCGGAGGAAGCGCTTCCGGCTGGACGCCGACACGAACGTATCGGCTCTGCTGGCTTCTTTCGGGCAGCCGGAGCGGGTTTCGCGGTTGCTCTGGAATCCGCTTTGCGTATCCGCGCTCAACACCCGACCCGAAGAAGCCTCCGCCCAGGTATTCCTCAACGTCCTGCGCGACAGCCTCGACGGACAGCGCTCGGACAGCGACCTGCTGCTGCCTGCCGTGGATTTCTCTGCGCTGTTTCCCGAACGTGCCGCCCGTTATCTCGGAAGGAAGAACGGCGATGTCAGGCTGAGTTCGACGATCGAAGGCGTGCAGCCCACCGAAAAGGGGTTTGAACTCCGTCCCGACGGAGGGCACTTCGATCGGGTGATCCTGGCGGTTTCACCCCATCGGCTCGGCGCGCTGATCGCCCCGCAAGCCCGACTGGACCGGATACGAGTCATGATCGAGGCGTTCTCCTATCAGCCGATCTACTCGGTATACCTGCAGTATCCGAGAGGCACCCGCCTGCCCTTCAGAATGGGAGGGCTCGATGCGATTTACTCGCAATGGATGTTCGACCGCGGCCGGCTCTGCGGGCAGGATGGCCTGATCGGCGTGGTGATTTCCGCTGCCGGCGCACATCAGGACTTGCCCCAGAACGAACTGGCGCTGAAGGTGCATGGAGAACTGCGTGCCGTGATCCAGGGATTGCAGCCACCCCTATGGCACCGCGTCATCGCCGAGAAACGCGCGACCTTTGCCTGCACTCCCGGACTGGCGCGTCCGGACAATGCTACGCTCGTCCCCGGGCTTTTTCTTGCCGGCGACTACACGGCCTCCAACTATCCCGCGACCCTCGAAGCCGCCGTGCGCAGCGGCGTGCGGGCGGCGCATCTGGCAATGAAGAATGACTGATCCACGGACCTACCCGGCGCCGCCGGACTTGCTGCGCGATCGCGTGATACTGGTGACCGGTGCCTCGCGAGGGATCGGGCGCATCGCAGCGCTGACATTCGCCAGGCATGGCGCCACGGTGGTTCTGCACGGGCGCGACCAGGCCGCGCTCGAATCGGTGTACGACGAAATCGAATCGAGCGGCCATGCCCAGCCTGCGGCCATTCCGCTGGACCTGCTCGGCGCCACGGTACGGGACTACGATGCCCTCTCCTATGCGATCGAATCCCGCATCGGCCGGCTGGATGGCATCCTTCACAATGCAGCCCATCTTGAGAAGCTCTCCGCGCTCGATCACCTGTCCATCGGCGAATGGACAAGCACGCTGCATGTCAATCTGATAGCGCCGGCAGCACTGAACCAGGCGTGCGCCCGCCTGCTCCGCGCGTCAGCCGACGCTTCGGTCATTTTCACTTCGGCGACGCACGGCCATGCCCCCGCCGCTTTCTGGGGGGCCTACGGCGTGTCTAAAGCCGGACTGGAAGCGCTCATGAAAATCCAGGCGGCGGAGTGGTCGGATGCGCCCAATCTGCGGGTGAACGCCATCGTTCCCGGGCCCGTGGCAGCGCCTTCGCGCGCGAAAACGCATCCGGGTGAAGTGACCGGATCCCAGCGCCAGCCTGCGAGCCTGATGCCTGCCTATCTGTACCTGATGGGGCAGGATTCCCGCGGCGTAACCGGAAACCTGATTGAGTGTTAAAAGACTCCCTCTCTACTTGTGGAGAGGGCGGGGGGTGAGGCGCTCCCGCATCCAGTCAGGCAGCGGACGCGATTTGCCTTGCGAAATGTCGATCCAGACCATCACCGCCTCGGCCTGCGCGAACAGCATCGCCGGATCTCCCGCCAGGTACATTTCGTGAAACATGCCGAAGCTGCTGCGGCCCGGGTTGCCGACATACGTCGTGACCTCGATGTCGGCGGGATAGATCGCGGGTTTGACATAGCGGCAGCTCAGGGTACCGAGAATCGGGCCTTCGGAACCCGGGCGGTAGTCGATTTTCAGGTCGTCGAACCAGGAAATGCGCGCCTGTTCGAAATAGCGGAAGTAAGAGACGTTATTCATGTGGCCGAGCGCATCCATTTCTCCCCAGCGCATGGGCACGCGATCGGTGCGTACCAGCCGGCCCTCTTCCTTGTTCATCTCTGCGCTACCTGTCGTCCGGATTCTGCGGGATTGCGAAAAGCGTTTATCATTTGTGGAAGTGAAGGATTTTAACAGACGCCTCCGGGCGGCCCGTCAGCGAGGAGAAGAATTTGGCGGAACGTGAATCAATGCAGTACGACGTCGTCGTTGTCGGCGCCGGCCCCGCGGGACTTGCCGCCGGCATCCGGCTGAAGCAGCTTAGCGCCGAGCGGGGCAGCGAAGTCTCCGTCTGCGTCATCGAGAAAGGATCGGAGGTCGGCGCGCACATCCTCTCCGGCGCCGTAATGGATCCACGCGCCATTGCCGAACTGTTCCCGAACTGGCAGGAACTGGACGCGCCCCTGAATACGCCGGTAAGCGAAGACCGCTTCCTGTTTCTTACCGAAGGCGGTTCGCTAAAGCTGCCGGCCTTTTTGTTGCCCGGCTGCTTCCAGAACCACGGCAACTATGTCGTCAGCCTCGGCAACGTCTGTCGATGGCTGGGCACTCAGGCCGAAGCCCTGGGCATCGAGATCTTTCCAGGCTTTGCAGCAGCGGAAATCCTGTACCGGGAGGACGGCAGCGTCAGGGGTGTGGCGACCGGCAACATGGGTGTTTCGCGCAGCGGCGAGAAAACGGAAGCTTACCAGCCCGGCATCGAACTGCACGCCAAGTACACTTTTTTTGCGGAAGGCTGCCGCGGTCACCTTGGCAGGCAACTCGAAGGCAGATTCGGCTTGCGCGACGGCATCGGCCCGCAGGTCTTCGGCATCGGGCTCAAGGAACTGTGGGAGATCAGGCCGGAGAAACATCAGCCGGGGCTGGTGATCCATACCGCGGGCTGGCCACTGGATACGGACACCTACGGCGGGTCATTCCTCTACCATCAGGACAACAATCAGGTTGCGGTCGGTTTTGTCGTCGGACTGGGCTACAGCAATCCCTACCTGAATCCCTACGAGGAGTTCCAGCGCTACAAGACCCATGCGTCCATCCGTGGATTCTTCGAAGGCGGCAAGCGGATTTCCTATGGCGCACGCGCCATCGCTGCCGGTGGCATCCAGTCGCTGCCTAAGCTCGTGTTCCCGGGCGGCTGCCTGATCGGCGATGACGCGGGTTTCCTCAACGCCTCCCGGATCAAGGGCAGCCATTGCGCGATCAAGTCCGGGATGCTCGCCGCCGAGGCGGCTTATGAAGCGGTAAGCGGTGGACGCGAGCATGACGAGTTGTCCGCTTATCCAGTAGCCTTCAGGAATTCCTGGCTATACCAGGAATTGCACCGCGCGAGGAATTTCAAGCCCTGGATGTCGAAGGGCCTGTACACCGGAACGTTGATGGTGGGCATCGATCAGATCGTATTCGGCGGCAAGGCACCCTGGACCCTGCAGCACGACCATGCCGACAACGAGACCCTCGAACCGAAAACGCAGGCCCAGCCGATTGCCTATCCAAAGCCCGATGGCGTTCTGACCTTCGACCGGCTGTCTTCGGTCTTCATCTCGAACACCAACCACAGCGAAGACCAGCCGGTGCATCTCACGCTGAAGGATCCTACTGTCCCGGTGAAGGTGAACCTCGAACTCTACGACGCCCCGGAGCAGCGCTACTGTCCGGCGGGCGTCTATGAAATCGTGCGGGAAGCGGCGGGACCGCGGCTGCAGATCAATGCGCAGAACTGCGTGCACTGCAAGACCTGCGACATCAAGGACCCGACCCAGAACATCGTCTGGGTCACGCCGGAGGGCGGCGGCGGACCGAACTACCCGAACATGTAAAAAGAGCGGGATTGAGGATTTCGGAATGGGGATTGGGAAGAATGGATTAACCCAATCCCAAATCCCCGATCCTCAATCCGATGGCTTTTCCGCCATCACTGTTCTCTCAGCCAGGTCTGCGTGCGCCCGATCAGCGAAACGCCGATGAAGCCGCGTACATCCAGGCTTTTGCCGTCTTTCGAAGGCGTGATTTTCGCCTTGTAGACGCGTCCATTCTTGGGATCGAGGATCTCGCCGCCGGTCCAAGCCGCGCCATCCTTTTTCAGGCCCCGCAGGATCTTCATGCCGACGATGGGCTTGTCCTTCAGGTCGCCCTTGCATTCCTTGCATAGGTGCGCGGGATCGTCGCCCGGCTGGTCGTAAACCTTCTCGACCACGCCCTCCAGTTGGCCGTTGACCTCCGAGATGCGGATGATCGACCGCTCTTTTTTGGTCTTGTCGTCGATGCTTTTCCACACGCCGACCAGTGATGTGTCCTGAGCCCAGACTGGGCTTCCGAGAAGCAAAACAAGTACCGTGGAGCCCGCTGCAAACACTGCTGATGCACGCATGATCTACCTCCTCTTTGAAGCGCCCGACGTCGCCGGCTTCAATATCGCCGGCGGCGCCAAGCGCATTTTTTCGATTGCCTTCCAGTTCCAGTCGATGCCGAGGCCAGGGGTGTCATAGGGGTATGCGTACCCCTTTTCCACCTTTATCCGGTTTTTCATTATTACGTCCAGCTGGGGAATATTCTCCACCCAGGGGCAGTTCGTCACCGCCGCGCACAAGCCGATGTGCAGTTCCATCAGGTAATGCGGGCAAATGGGCATGTTGAACGATTCGGCAATGTGCGCGCATTTCAGCCAAGGCGTAATGCCGCCGATCCGGGCAACGTCGGTCTGCACGATGGAGCAGGCCCCTCGCTGCATGTACTCGCGGAAATGGCTGATGGAATAGATGGATTCGCCGACCGCGATCGGCAGGCTGGTCGATTGCTGCAGGAGAACGTGGCCATTGAGGTCTTCGGCCGGCAGCGGCTCCTCGAACCAGGCCAGATCGAATTCCTCGAAGTGACGCGCCCGCCGGATGGCCTCTGCAATCGTGAAGCCCTGATTGGCGTCCACCATCAGTTCCATCGAATCGCCGATCGCCTTGCGCACGGCGCGCAGCCGCTTCACGTCTTCGGATACGTGCGGTTTGCCGACTTTTATTTTCACGCCGCGGAAGCCGCGCGCCTTGTTGGCGAGCGCGTTGTCGACGACTTCCGAGATGGGCATATGCAGCCAGCCACCCTCGGTGTCATAGATCGGCACGCGTTGCTGGGCGCCTCCCGCCATGACATGAAGCGGCAATCCTGCCTTGCGGCAGCGCATGTCCCAGAGCGCGGTGTCGATGGCGCAAAGGGCGAGACTGGTGATGGCGCCCACCGCGGTGGCGTGCGTATGGAAGAACAGATCCTTCCAGATCTGCTCGACCATCGCGGGATCGCGCCCCAGCAGCTGCGGGCCGAGGTGGTCGCGAATGAGCGCAATGACGGACGATCCTCCGGTGCCTATGGTGTACGAATATCCCGTGCCTTCCGCGCCCTCGTCGTCGTAGAGGCGCACCATGGGCGTTTCCTGTGTATGAAAAGACTGGATCGCGTCGCCGCGCTGCACCTGCGGCTTGAGGTCTACCTGGAAAACTTCGACACGGGTGATCCTGGCCATCTTGTTGTTCTCCTGGTTCTTGTTCTTGTCGGGCGAAATTCTAGCCGGGAAGGCTCAGTGTTGTCCCGGCTCCCGCTGGAACCGGAGCCGATAGGCGTCCTTGCGCGCCACATAGATGGTTTTCCGCACAACCGCATGAACCACGCCTTTGGCGTCAACCAGTTCGATTTCCCGTTCCATGTCAACCGAGGACTCGTTTTCCAGCCGCGCCTTCAGAGCCGCCAGCTCCTGCTCGCCGATGCTGCATTCGGCAAACAGCGCCGTGCGCCCCGGTTTCCGATAGCGGATTGCCCCGACCTTGTCCCAGACGATGTAATCCGGGCCCAGCCCCACTTTGATCAGGATTGCGTACAGGGGATCGAGAGCGGCATACATCGCTCCTCCGAACAGGGTTCCGTAAATGTTGCGCGTACGGAAACTCAGAGGGAGCTTGATGCGTATCGTTCGCATGTCCGCCGATATGTAAATGACCTTCGCCCCGGTCCCCCAGAATGCGGGGAAAAAATTAAACCGTAGGCGCTTCAGCCAGATTCCAAACGATTCCCCGCGCACGGCTGCAGACTCCATGACCGCAGGGCGTCGGTCAGCGCAGCGACTCGAAAATCCCGGCTGCGCCCATGCCGGTGCCGATGCACATGGTGACCATGCCGTATTTTTGTCCGCGGCGCCCCATGCCGTGCACGAGGGTCGCCGTGCGGATTGCGCCGGTGGCGCCCAGCGGATGCCCGAGGGCAATCGCGCCACCCAGCGGATTGACTTTGCCGCGGTCCAGGCCGAGGTCACCGATAACCGCAAGCGACTGGGCGGCGAAGGCCTCGTTTAGCTCGATCCAGTCCAGGTCCTCCAGTTTCAGGCCCGCCTGCTTGAGTACCTTGGGTATTGCGAACTTGGGACCGATGCCCATGATTTCCGGCGGCACACCGGCGACCGCGAAACCCACGAACCGGGCGAGCGGAGTCAGGTTGAACCGCTTTAACGCCGCTTCGCTGGCCAAAATCACCGAGCCGGCGCCGTCGGAAGTCTGCGAACTGTTGCCGGCGGTAACCGAACCGTTGGCCGCAAATGCCGGACGCAGTTTCGCCAGCACTTCCTCGGTCGTTCCTGCCCGCGGTCCTTCGTCAATGCTGACCGTTCTGCTCCTGGTCTGGACCTGGTGACGCTCGAAGTCCGGCATCCGTTCGTTGACGACATAAGGCGTGATCTCGGCGCGGAACTCGCCCTTCTCGATGCCGGCCAGCGCGCGGCGATGGGATTCCGTTGCGAATTCGTCCTGCGCTTCACGGCTTACCTTCCATTGTTCGGCGACTTTCTCCGCGGTAATGCCCATGCCGTAAGCGATGCCGATGTTTTCATCCCGGGTGAAAAACTGCTCGTTGGCCACGATCTTGTTTCCGCCCATCGGAATCATGCTCATGCTCTCGGTTCCGGCGCCGATCATTACGTCCGCCTCGCCGAGCCGGATCCGGTCCGCCGCGACCGCGACCGCCTGCAATCCGGAAGAACAGAAACGGTTGATGGTCATTCCCGATACGGTGTTGGGAAATCCCGCGAGCAACAGGCCAATGCGAGCGACATTCATGCCCTGTTCCGCCTCCGGCATTGCGCAACCGACCACCACGTCATCGACCACAGCGGGATCGAGGCCCGGAACCTGTGCCATGGAACTCCTGAGAACGTGGGCGAGCATGTCGTCCGGGCGGGTGTACCTGAATACACCTCGGGGCGCCTTGCCGACCGGCGTCCTGGTCGCGGCAACAATGTATGCATCCTGTACTTGCTTGCTCATACTTCAACCTCCTGTTTAAATCTTGGACCACGGATACCCTCGCGCAGCGCGGAGTACCCTTTTAGAACACGGAGAGCACGGAGGAAGGCAGGAACAAAAAAGCAATCGAGAGTTGGAATTTTCGACTGGTGACATGTTCGCCCACGCCATCTTTGCCCCCCCGCATGTTTCTTCAGTCCGGTTTGTTTTCCTCCGTGCTCTCCGTGTCCTCCGTGGTTCATTCTTAATTTCTCAACGGCTTTCCCGTCTTGAGCATCTGCTCAATCCGGGCCTGCGTCTTTTCCGTTGCGATGAGTTCCATGAACGCCTGGCGTTCCAGGTCCAGGTACCAGTCTTCGGTCAGCAGCGTGCCCGGCTCGACGTCACCCCCGCACAGCACGTAAGCGATCTTGCTGCCGATGAGGAAATCGTGCTCGGAGATCTGTCTTCCCGCCAGCATGTTCGCCATCGCCATCTTGAAGGTGGCGATCGCGCTGCGGCCCGCGGCGGGAATGTTGCGCTGCCTGAGCGGCGGCCGGTAGCCGGCCTCGGCCATGGCGTTCAGTTCGGCCTTGGCCGTATGCAGCAGTTCGAAGCGGTTCATCACCACTCGATCGTGAGCCCGCAGGAATCCCAGCTCGCGCGAGTGTTCCGCGCTCTTGCCGACTTGCGCGGTGGCGACGTTCTGGAAATAATTTTTCAGGAAGGGAAAGACATCCCCGACCTTTGCATCCGCGGCGGCCCGCATGGCGAACTCCTTGCATCCCCCACCCGCGGGCAGTAATCCAACACCCGCTTCCACCAAACCAATATAGCTTTCCAGAGAAGCGACCGCGCGATCCGAATGCATGACGAACTCGCAACCGCCCCCGAGGGCCATACCGTCCACCGCTGCCACGGTCGGAATCATCGAATAGCGCAGGGCCTGAGACGTTGCCTGGAACTGCTCGACGACGCTTTCGACTTTCTCCAGGCGGCCGGCCATCAGGGCATCGGCGACATTGAGTGTGCGCGCGGCTTTCAAAACGACCGCCTCCGCCTCGCGCTTGAACTTCTTCATCATCGAACCGAAAGCCGACGGTTTCTGTTCGCTCTTGCGTCCGCTTCCGCCGGAGAGATTCGCCCCAACTGAGAACGGCGGTTCCGTCTGCCAGATGATCAGGCCCTTGAAGTTGCGTTCCGCTTCGTCGATCGCCTGCATGACGCCGTCCAACACGTCCTCGCCAATCGCGTGCATTTTCGACTTGAAGCTGACGATGCCGATGTCGTCCCCGGTCGTCCACATCCGCACGGCATCCGTTTCGAAAACCGTCTGTCCGTAAGCCGCGTTCTCGCTGATCAGCCGGTCCGGGAAAGGCTGACGGCGGTAGACCGGCAGCGTGGGGCGGGGTTTGTAGCTGCGTTCTGACGGGGTCCAGGAACCTTGCGCGGTATGCACGCTGGTTCGCCCCGGTTCCGTGACCCAGGCCGGCAAGGGCACCGAAGCCATGGTCTTCCCTGTCGAGATATCCTCCGCGATCCATTTCGCCATGTCCTGCCAGCCGGCCGATTGCCAGATCTCGAACGGTCCCTGGTTCCAGCCGAAGCCCCAGCGGATGGCCAGGTCGAGGTCGCGTGCGTTGTCGGCGATGGACTCGAGGTGCACCGCGCAGTAATGCAGCATGTCCCGGAATGCCGACCACATGAACCGGGCCTGGGGGTGTGAACTGGCCCGCAGCAGCGAAAAACGTTCGGCCAGGTTCTTGTTCTTCAGGATCTCGGCGACCGACTCGTCGGCCTTGCCCGCGGAAGGACGATAGTCGCCCTTCGACGCATCCAGCACCTGGATTTCCTTGCCGGCCTTGCGATAGACGCCCCGGCCGGATTTCTGGCCGAGCGCCTTTTGTTCCAGCAGGCCCTTAAGCCAGTCCGGCGCCTCGTAGTACTTGTGCCACGGGTCGTCCGGCAAGGTCTCCTTCATGGTGTTGATGACGTGGGTGAGCGTGTCGAGGCCGACCACGTCAGCCGTGCGATAAGTCGCACTTTTCGGGCGGCCGATCAGCGAGCCCGTCAGCGCATCCACTTCGTCGAAACCCAGGCCGAACTGCCGGGTATGGTGAAACGTCGCAAGGATGGAAAATACCCCGACGCGGTTGGCGATGAAATTGGGCGTGTCCTTGGCGCGGATCACGCCCTTGCCCAGCGTGCTGACGAGGAATTCCTCCAGTTGATCCAGGATTGACGGTTCGGTCTGGCGGCAGGCGATCAGCTCGACCAGATGCATGTACCGCGGCGGATTGAAGAAATGCACGCCGCAGAAACGCGACCGGACTTGCGCGGGCATCGCGTCTGCAAGCGAATTGATCGACAGCCCGGAGGTATTACTGGCGAAAATGGCGTTCTCGCCGAGATGCGGCGCCACTTTCTCGTACAGGTCCTTCTTCCAGTCCATGCGCTCGGAAATCGCCTCGATGACGACGTCGCATTCCTTGAGCAGATGCATGTGCTGGTCGTAGTTTGCCGCTTGAATGTAGTCGGTTTTCCCCGCCCCCGACAGCGGGCTGGGTTCTAGCTTCTTCAGCCCGTCGATCGCCTTGCGCACGTTGCCGTTGGGGTCGCCCTCCTTTGCCGGCAACTCGTACAGGAGGGTCTCGACATTGGCGTTTACCAGATGCGCCGCGATTTGCGCGCCCATCACGCCTGCGCCAAGGACCGCGACCTTACGTACGAGAAATGGAGAATGGCCTGCCATGATGTTTCCTTGAATGAAGCGGCGGCGGGCGAAGGGCTCGCCGGATAAAACCGGTGGCGGCGGACCTTCGCCCGCCGCCCGTTCAAAGCCTAGAAGCTGTGCGTGTACTGAACGCTGAAAATATCCACAGACCCCTCATAGCTGCCGGTTACCGTTGTCGCCGTTCCGGCAGACGCCGTTGGCGTAGTTTGCCCGGGTGCCTGCTGGCTCCGCGTGAAGTCGATGTCCGCATCCTTGACGAACAAGTGCGAGTATCCGAAATCCAGGCGACCGTTCTGCTTCACTTTCATCTGCGCGCCAAGCGACAACCAGGTCCGGTCGTTGTCAGGCAGCCGAACTGTCCGGCTGGATGCGCCTTTTACGGGGGTTTCGTCGAAGGCAACGCCGGCCTTCAGCTTCCAGTCATCGTCGAGCTTATAGTTGACGCCGATCGAATAACGGTAAGTATCGTCGAAGTCGAGCACCAGGCTGTCGCGCAGCGTGCCGTTTCCCGGATTGACGATATTGATCCGGTTTATTTCACTCCAGCGAGTGAATGTAACGTCGGCCAGCAGTTCGACCCGGTCGTTCAGGGCTTGCGCGAGACTCAGCGAAAAACTATCTGGCATGGTGACGTCAGCGGTAGCGGATCCGGTGGAAAGGATTGCTGCCGGCGCGCCCGAATCGCTGGTTACGGTGGTGGTTCCATCGAGTTTGTATTCGATTTTCGAACGGTAACTGAATCCGACCTTGGTGGATGCCGTCGGCTGGAACAGAACGCCCGCATTCCAGCCCCAGGCATCGTCATCCGCCTCGAGTGTTGCCTTGCCCGTCTGGCCCGCGCCCAGTACCACGGCATTCGTCAATTCTGCATCGATGCGCTGATAGTTGATACCAGCGCCGATCGAGAACATTTCCGACACCTTGAACGAAATCGAGGGATTGATATTGACGGTCATCAATTCGGACTTCACACCCTGGAAGCGGCCGAGCCAGTCTTCGTCGTACTCGGTAGCCAATCCGAATGGCACGTTGACCCCAACGCCGAATCGCATGCTGTCGCCGATGGGCATCACGAAGTAGAAATTCGGCACGATGGCCGGGGCTCCTGCATCCCCGCCCTGGCCCCCCGTCGCTGCGCCACCACCCAATGCGACCGGGCGGGTTCCCGAGCCGCTGAACTCTGCCTTGAGCCCGATGACATGACCACCCGCCGCAATCTGTGGGGTATCGATGAGGCTCATCGCCGCCGGGTTGAAGAATACGGTACCGGCGTCTTCGCCGGTTGCCGCCGCCCCGGCATAAGCATTACCCATGCCGCTACCGCTTTGCTCGATGAGCGCGAACCCGGCGGCGGAAGCCATGCCCGATGCGCCCCCAAGCGCCGACGCGACCGCCAGCGCCATCAGATTCCTGCGAAATTGCTGCTGCATGTTCTCCTCCTTGTTGAAGTTGATGCCGCCAATTACCAAGCCCCATCCTGATTCAGCTTGATTCCGGATTCACGGGACGCGGACGCCGGTTGTCGTCCACCGCCACGTAAGTCAACGTTGCTTCGGTCACCTTGACCACCTCGTGGAGGCTGCGCCTGCGAGCGTAAACCTCCACATCCACCGTGATGGAGGTGCGCCCCACACGCACCACTTTCGCGTAGAAGCTCACTACATCGCCGATCATCACCGGCTGCTTGAACGTGAACGAATTGACCGCCACCGTCGCCACCCTTCCCTGTGCCAGCTCGATGGCGGGAATGCTGCCGGCGATATCGACCTGCGACATGATCCAGCCACCGAAGATGTCGCCGGTGTAGTTGGCATCCGACGGCATGGGTACCACGCGCAATACCGGATCGCGATCCGGCAATCCCAGCGCCTGGCTTTCCCGCGCCCTGGTTTCAGTGTCCGGCATAGAGATTGTTGAATTCGTTCTTGTGGGTTTCCATGACCTTGTTGCGCTTGAGCTTCATGGTCGGTGTCAGCAAACCGTTCTCGATGGTCCAGGGGTGGGCGAGGATGGCGGCGCGATAGATTTGCGCGTAGCCCGGGAAAGACTTGATCTGCCGCTGCACGCGCTCCAGCACGAGCTTCTCCGCTTCGGACCCAAGCATCACCTGTTCGGAATTGGGATCCAGGCCGTGCGTGGCGGCGACCTTGGCCCACTGCTCCCGGTTCAGAACCAGGAATGCGGACAGAAACGGCCTGCCCTCGCCGAGCACCATCACCTGTTCGAAGAGCGTGTCCTGCAGGATCGCCGCCTCCATGTCCACCGGCGGGATTTTCTCGCCATTCGACATGACGATGATTTCCTTCAGCCGTCCCGTGATGTACAAGCGGCCCTCCGCATCCACCCGCGCCGTGTCGCCGGTATTCAGCCAGCCATCCGCGGTGAACATCGCCTTGGTGGCATCGGGATTGTTCCAGTAGCCCATCATGACGTTCGGACCTTTGACCAGCAGTGCGTCCTTCTCGCCGAGCTTTACCTGCACACCGGGAACCGGCTTGCCGATGCTGGCGGGCACGTTATCCTCCAGTCGGTTGGTACTGACCACAGGACTGGTCTCGGTCAGTCCGTAACCCTGCAGGATCGGCAATCCCAGTCCGACGAACAGACGGGCGATCTCCGGCGACAACGCGGCCCCGCCACTGACTGCGGCGCGAAGGCGGCCGCCCAGCCTTGACATGACTTTGCGCGCGACCAGCCGGTTGAGGAGGGGCCACAGCAGGAATGACGGCTTCCAGGGCCCGCGTCCCTGCGCGTGTTCGAATCGCGCCCAGCCCGTTTCGACCGCGAGCTCGAAAAGCTTGCGGCGCGCGGGAGGGCCTTCAGCTAGCTTGGTCTTGATGCTGCCGTAAACGCGCTCGTAAATGCGCGGCACGGAGATCATCATCGTCGGCTTGATGGAGACAAGGTCTTCCCCGAGCTGCGGAACGGAACGGGCGTAGGCCACCTGCGCGCCGGCCATCATCGTGAGGTAGTACCCGCCGGTGCGCTCGAGCGTGTGCGACATCGGCAGGAAGGACAGGAACAGGTCGTCCCGGGTCACACCGCAACACTGCAGGGCGGCGTAGGCGTTGGTCAGCATGTTGTTGTGCGAAAGCATGACGCCTTTGGGTTTGCCCGTAGTCCCCGACGTATAAATGATGCTCGTCAGCTTGCTGGCGTCGGCATTGATATGCTTGACCGGGCCGGCGCTCCGGGACGCCCAATCGTCCACGCCTTTCAGTCTCGGATCGGCGGCCGGCTGCGGCACCGGTTTCAGGCTCAGGATCCGCTTGAGCCCGGTCAGTTGATCCTGTACCTCGGCAAATTGATCCCATTGTTCCGGGCTTTCAAACAGCAGCAGCTTCGCGCCAGAGTTGTGCACGATGTAGGCGATGTTATCGGGACGATCGGAGGTATAAAGCGGCACCGTGACGAGGTCCAGGCCCATGGCGGCCTGGTCGAACACCACCCACTGCACGCTGTTTCTCAGCATGATCGCAACACGGTCTCCAGGTTGGAGCCCATCGGCTTCCATGCCCGCCTGCCAGCGGGCGACCAGTTTCTCGACGTCGCTCCAGGTGTAATCCTTCCAGGTACCGCCGGCTTCGTCGAAACCGCAGTAGGCGCGGGCTCCCGCGGAACGCCGCACCCGCTCCTGGAACAGCCCATCGAGGGTCTTTGCTGTCTCCGGCGGGATGACGTCTGTTGTTTGCGCCATTGTTTTCTCCTCCAGTTTAAGTCTTGTTTTGGCTTCCCGCTCAGTCCAGGAAGAGGTCATTGAAAAGCCGCGTACCCGGCATCACGGCGTAAGGCTTGAAATCATGCACGCCCTCGCTGCGCAGGACTTCCTCGTCTATGAAAAAGTTTCCCGTCGTCGATCGGCTGTCGCGAACCACGATGGCGTGGGCGGCGTCCGCCATGATCGCCGGCTTGCGGCTGCCCGCCACCGCCTGCGGAAAAAATACCTCAACGGCAGCCGTGGCGATGGTCGTGCGCGGCCATAGCGAGTTCACCGCGATCCCCTGTGCCGCCAGCTCGGCGGACATGCCCAGCGTGCACATGCTCATGCCGTACTTGGCCATCGTATAGGCGACATGGTCCCTGAACCACTTCGGATTCATGTTCAGCGGTGGCGACAATGTAAGGATGTGCGGATTTGCTGCCTTGAGAAGGTGGGGAATGCAGGCCTGCGAGCATACGAATGTGCCGCGGGCGTCGACCTGATGCATGAGGTCGTAGCGCTTTGGCGGCGTCGCCAGGGTCCCGGTCATGCTGATGGCGCTGGCATTGTTGACCAGCACGTCGATGCCACCGAATTTTTCGGCTGCGGTCCTGACTGCCGCGGCTACGGCGTTCTCGTCGCGGATATCCAACTGCAAGGCCAGTGCGCGGCCGCCGGCCTGTTCGACCTCCCCGGCCGTCTCGTGAATCGTGCCCTTCAGTTTCGGATTGGCCTCTGCGGTCTTGCCGGTGACGACGATGTTGGCGCCGTCTCGCGCAAACCGCAGCGCGATCGCGCGGCCGATGCCGCGGGTGGCGCCGGTGATGAAGACTGTCTTGTCCTTGAGAGTGCTCAAAGTCAGGCGCCTTTGAAAACCGCCTTGCGTTTTTCAACGAAGGCTGTGACCCCTTCCTTCAGATCCGGCCCGCGCGCGCAATGCGAGAACGCCAGCAGTTCCTCTTCCATCTGCGTTTCCATGGGCGTAGAGAAGGACTGATTCATCAGGCGCTTCGCCTGGGCGAACGCACCGGTAGGCCCATCGGCCAGGCGGCGCGCGATACGCGCGGTTTCTTCCTCCAGCTTGTCGCCGGGCACGACCCAGTTGACCAGTCCCAGCGAGCATGCGGTCTGCGCGTCGAAGCGGTCCGGCAGCATCACCAGTTCCATGGCCTTCTTGTAACCGACCAGCCTCGGCAGAAAATGCGTGCTGCCGCCATCGGGGCTGGCACCGATGTTGGCGTAAGCCAGAGTGAAGCGGGTATCGGCGGCGGCAATCGCCAGATCGGCGGCACACATAAGGCTGAATCCCGCCCCTGCCACCGCGCCGTGGACACTGGCCAGCACCGGCTTGCCCATTCGACGCAAGGCGATAAAGGCGAGATGCATCTCAGTTCCCCAGCGCACGATCAGTTCCGGCAGTTCCGCCAGGTGCTTGTGAAACACTGCGACATCGCCACCCGCCATGAATGCACCGCCAGCACCGCGCAGCACCACCGCGCGCACCGCGGGATCCTTCTCCAGCGCCTCGGCTGCCGGCCGCAACTGCTGCATCATCTCGCCGTCCATGGCGTTGAGCACCTGCGGACGATTCAGGGTGAGCGTCGCCACGCCCTGGTCCACGGAAATCAGGACGACCTGGTTCATGCCGCGGTCTTCTGCGAAATGATGCTTTCCAGCCTGGGCACGCTGGCGCTATCGGACTCCGCCTGGATGCGCCCAACGTCAGGGGGAAAATCATCCACCATGATGCAGGCGCGTCGCAGGGTCGTGAACCGGCGCCATTGCGCTGTTTCTTCGGCTGTCAGGATGCCTTTGTCCAAAGCAGCCGCCACCCGCGCCTCGTCGGTCAATCCGGATATCTCGCCGGCCTTCTGGGCATTGCGGACTTTCACCTCCACGGCCTCTCCGGCGGGTGCTGCCTGCATTGCGAGTTCCAGGCGCCCTACCGGATCATCCTCGCTCTTCTGCAGGAACATGTTCGCGGTCAGGCGGTCGCGGGTCTGCGAGGGCTCCAGCATTGCACGGGCAACCTTCTGGCCCAGCCAGTCCGACGGCGGCGAGTAGGCCCGTCCCCAGGGAAAAACCAGCAACCGCAGTACCCATGCCGAAAGTCGGCTGGGAAAGTTTTCGAAGACGCCGTAGAACGCTTCCTGGATGCGATGCAGGCAATCCTCGAGCACCCATTGCGCAAGGGGCAGGTCGGCATGCGGCCGGCCATCGTCTTCAAAGCGCTTGAGCACCGTCGACGCGATATACAACTGGCTCAGGATGTCGCCAAGCCGGCCGGACAGTTTTTCCTTGCGCTTCAGGTCGCCGCCCAGGAACAGCATGGCCGCATCCGCAGCGAGCGCGAACCCGGCGGCAAGGCGTGCGAGCTGTCGCGTGTAGCGCCGCAACTCGATCGCGCCGGGGACGGACACCAGGCTGGCGCCCGTGATGCCCAGCCACAGCGACCGCGCCGCGTTGCCGAGCACGAAGCGCACGTGATCCCAGAATGCCTCGTCGAATTTTTGTCCGGCCTCCGCGGCATTCTGCGTGCGGGTGGCGTCGATTTCCTTCAGCACATACGGATGGCAGCGGATCGCACCCTGGCCGAAGATCATCATGCTGCGCGTCAGGATGTTGGCGCCCTCGACCGTGATGCCGATGGGAATTTGCTGATAGGCCCGGCCCAGGTAATTGCTGGGCCCGAGGCAGATGCCCTTGCCGCCGTGCACGTCCATGGCATCGTTGATCACCTGGCGGGCGCGCTCGGTGCAGTGATACTTCACGATCGCGGAAATAACGGATGGCTTTTCGCCCAGGTCCACGGCTCCCGCGGTCATGATGCGGGCCGCATCGATTGCATAGGTATTGCCGCCGATCCGGGCCAGCGCCTCCTCGATGCCTTCGAATTTACCGATTGAAATCTTGAACTGGCTGCGCACCCGGCTGTAGGCGCTGGTCGTGCGCGCCGCGAGCTTCGCTGCGCCGGCGCTGGAAGACGGCAGGGAGATGGAACGGCCCGCGGCGAGGCACTCCATAAGCATGCGCCAGCCCTGGCCCGCGAACTCCTTGCCGCCGATAACCCACTCGAGCGGGATGAAGACGTCCTTGCCCGAATTCGGGCCGTTCATGAAAGAGGCATTCAGCGGGAGATGACGGCGTCCGATGTTGACGCCGGGATGCCGAGTCGGGATCAGCGCCAGGGTGATGCCGATCTCTTCCTTGCCGCCAAGCAAATGTTCGGGATCGTGCAGCTTGAACGCGAGACCGAGGATGGTGGCAACCGGCCCGAGCGTGATGTAGCGCTTTTCCCAGGTCAGGCGGATGCCCAGGACTTCGCGCCCTTCATGCAGCCCCTTGCAGACCACGCCGAAATCCGGAATCGAGCCCGCATCGGAACCGGCATCGGGTCCGGTCAGCGCGAAGCACGGCATTTCCAGGCCTTTCGCAAGGCGCGGCAGGTAATGATTCTTCTGTTCGTCGGTGCCGTAATGAAGCAGCAGTTCGGCGGGCCCGAGGGAATTCGGCACCATGACCGAAACGCAGGCGGTCGAACTGCGCGTGGCCAGTTTCTGCACCACCTGCGAATGGGCGTAGGCCGAGAAACCCATCCCGCCGTACTGGCGCGGAATGATCATGCCAAGGAAGCCCTTGTCCTTGATGAACTGCCAGACTTCGGGTGGCAGGTCGTTCAGCTCATGGGAAATCCTCCACTCGTCGCACATCCGGCACAACTCTTCCGTCGGACCGTCGAGAAAGGCCTGCTCATCAGGCGTGAGCCGCGGCTTGGCCGTGGCGTACAGCTTGTTCCAGTCCGGATTGCCGCTGAACAATTCCCCGTCCCACCAGACCGTGCCGGCATCGAGCGCTTCCTGCTCGGTCTGCGAAACCTGCGGCAGCGCCTTGCGGAACCAGTTGAGCAACGGATCGCTGATCAGCCCGCGCCGCAGCGGCGGCACCGCGAGCATGGCCGTGACGACCAGGAATACCGTCCACAGCAGCACCTTGCTCCCCGAATTCGCGTCGGACCACAAGGTGAATGCGCCGAGATAGACGGCAATGCCTATGATCCACGCCATCGTAGCGGCGCGGAAATAAGCCAGCCCCCAGAACACCGCCACCGCGGCGACAATCCACAAAAATACGTTCATGGTGCTGCTCCTTTTGTATCCGGTTCTTTGTTCGGGATCACGCGGCCTTGCGGCCGGGCACGCTGCCGATCCTTCCCGGTTGCGCGCTGCGTTTGCCGTTCGGACCGGGCAGCGGCGCCTTCAGGCCCGATGCCAGGAAAGGAATCAGACGGCGGATGATCGACTCGGGTTCGTCGCCCCCCTCCAGGTTGCAAGTGGCAACGAGTTTCAAGGCGTCATTGCCGGCCATGGTGTAGGACAACGCGCCGAACATGAAGTGCATGCGCCAGGTCAGTTCCTGATCCGGGACCTGCGGCAGCGCTTGCACCAGGGCCTCCTTGAAGCGCACGACGACCTGGCGGTACTGGGCCGGCAGGATGTCGCGCATGGTATCGCCGGGTTCGGAGAAGGCCCTGCCCAGCAGCCGCAGGAACACGGCACCCCCGGCGAGCGGATCGCGGGTGACCTGCAAAGCCGGGGCCACGATCGCCTCGATAATCTGCTCGACGCTGAGCGCCCTGCCGCGCGCCTGTGCCTCCAGCCGGTCGAGATAGGCGATGCGGGCCGAATTGAGCGGGCCAAGCCTGCGCTCGAACACCTCGCGGATCAGCGCTTCCTTGGAGCCGAAGTGATAGTTGACGGCGGCAAGATTGACCCTTGCCTTGGCCGTGATCATGCGCAACGAGGTGGCGGCATAGCCGCGTTCCATGAAAAGGGTTTCCGCAGTGAAAAGGATGCGGTCGCGGGTTTCGGCGGGCGCCTGCTTTTTCCGGATCATTGTTCTGGTTCCGGGCGTTGCGGGAACGCCTCTGGTCGATAGATAATAGATATTCGAACGAACAGTAACAGGTGCTCAAACGAACGATTCAAACAAACGTTTGAATCATGAACAGCCACCGGAATCTTGTCAACGAAAAATCCCGGCGCAAATAAAAAGCGCGGCCCGGGGCCGCGCTTTTCAGGATCGTGTGCAAACCCCTGCGGTCAGAACTGGGCTTCCTCCAGCGCCAGCACGCTGGTGGAGCCATCGACGACCTCATGCCTGTAAGCCTGTGCCAGGGGCAGGATGTGCTCGGCATAGAACCGGGCGGTTCCCAGCTTGGCCCGGTAAAAATCAAAGTCGTCCGTCTCCTCGTCGAGCCGCTTCTTGGCAATCAGCGCTGCGCGCGCCATCTGCCAGCCGCCGGCCACCGTGCCGAACAGCTTCAGGAAGGGAACAGCCCCCGCCGAGGCGGCCTTCATATTCGACGGATACGTCGCCAGCAGCCAGTCCGTCGCTTCGCCCAGTGCATCGATACCTTCGGTCAGGGATTTGTGGATTGCCGCCAGCCCCGGATGCGAAACCTTGTTCAGCTCGTCCGCGAAGGAGCGCATCTGCGCGATCACGACCTTGATGGTGGCGCCTTTCTCGTAAGCCACCTTGCGCCCGACCAGGTCGTTTGCCTGAATGCCGGTCGTCCCTTCGTAAATAGTGGTAATGCGCGCATCGCGCAGGTACTGCGCCGCGCCGGTCTCCTCGACGAAGCCCATGCCGCCGTGCACCTGCAGGCCCAGCGAAGCGATCTCGATGCTCTGCTCGGTGCACCAGCCCTTGACCACCGGCGTCAGCAGATCGAACAAGGCCTGGCTGTTCGCCCTTGCGCCCTTGTCCGGATGCAGCAGCGCCTTGTCCAGGTGCGCGGAAGCCAGGGTGGCGAGTGCACGCATGGCCTCGGTCTGCGCCTTCATGCTCATCAGCATGCGCCGCACGTCCGGGTGGTGGATGATGCTGACGCGGTCGCCGCTTTTGACACCGACCTCCCTGCCCTGCACGCGGTTCTTCGCATATTCCAGCGCATGCTGGTAGGCGCGCTCGGCGATGGCCACGCCCTCGATGCCGACTTCCAGGCGGGCGAAGTTCATCATCGTGAACATGAATTCGAGACCGCGGTTCTCTTCGCCGATCAGATACCCGACTGCCCCCTCCCCTTCACCGTAGGCCATGACGCAGGTCGGGCTGCCGTGGATGCCCAGTTTGTGCTCGATGGAAACGCAGTTGACGTCGTTGCGCTTGCCCGGCGAACCGTCCTTGTTCACCATGAATTTGGGTACCACGAACAGCGAAATGCCTTTTACGCCTTCGGGCGCATCGGGTGTGCGCGCCAGCACCATGTGGATGATGTTCTCCGCCATGTCGTGCTCGCCCCAGGTGATGAATATCTTAGTGCCATGCAGGCGGTAGTGATCGCCCTCGGGCACGGCGCGGGTGCGCACCGCGGACAAGTCCGAGCCTGCCTGCGGCTCCGTCAGGTTCATGGTGCCGGTCCACTTACCCGACACCAGGTTCGGCAGATACATGTCCTTCTGCTGGTCCGAGCCATGCCGCATCAGCGCGGCGACCACGCCGGCCGTCAGCATCGGGCACAGGCAGAACGACATGTTGGCGGAATTCCACATTTCCGAGGTTTGCGCGGAAATGATGTGCGGCAGTCCCTGGCCGCCGTACTGCGGATCGCAGTTCAGCCCCGGCCAGCCTCCTGCGGAGAACTGTTTGAATGCGTCCTTGAAGCCGGGCGCGGCCGTGACGACGCTCTCCTCCAGCCTGGCGCCGATCCGATCGCCCGGAATGTTGAGCGGATCGAGGACGCCGGTGGCGAAATTGCCCGCCTCTTCCAGCACGGCATCGACAAGATCCGGCGTGACTTCCTCGCAGCCGGGCAGTGCGGTGATATCGTCGAGCCCAACCAGCTCCTTGACGACGAATTTCATGTCCCGGATCGGGGCGGCGTATGTGGACATCTTTTACTCCTGAAGGAATCCTGTTGAACCGCCACGACGCCAAGTCCGCCAAGGAAATGCAGAAACCTTCAACGCGCGCATACTCGGTAGTCAGGTCCCCACGATTGCCCGAAACCGGCAGCCACTCGACCGGTGCCGTTCATGACTTGGCGGCCTTGGTGTCTTGGCGGTTCAGCGCTCTTGTTTGTCAAAGACTGCTTGTTAGTTCCGGCACCGCCTGGAACAGGTCGGCCACCAGGCCATAGTCAGCCACCTGGAAGATCGGCGCTTCGCCGTCCTTGTTGATGGCGACGATCACCTTGCTGTCTTTCATGCCTGCCAGATGTTGGATCGCACCGGAAATGCCGACGGCGATATACAGATCGGGGGCCACGATCTTGCCGGTCTGCCCGACCTGATAGTCGTTTGGCACGAACCCGGAATCGACCGCCGCGCGGGAAGCGCCAACCGCCGCGCCAAGTTTGTCGGCAAGAGCTTCGAGGATCTTGAAGTTCTCTCCGTTGCCCATGCCCCGCCCGCCCGACACGATCACCCGCGCGGCCGTCAGTTCAGGCCGCGCCGATTTCGTGAGTTCCTGCCTTATCAGCGACGAAAAGCCGGTGTCCGGGCCGGCGCCGATGTTCTCCACCGTGGCCGAGCCGCCCTCAGCGGGCGCCGCATCGAATCCCGTCAACCGCACGGTGATTACCTTGATCGGATCGCCCGACTGGACCGTGGCAAGGGCGTTGCCGGCATAGATCGGCCGCACGAAGGTGTCGGGCGATTCGACCTTGATGATGTCCGAGATCTGAGCCACGTCCAGCAGGGCCGCCACCCGCGGCAGCACGTTCTTGCCGAAACTCGTGGCCGGGGCGAGGACGTGTGTGTAGTTTTTCGCGATGGAGACGACCAGCGCGGACAGGTTCTCGGCCAGCGAATGCGCATAATGGGCGGCATCGGCGACGAGGACTTTCTTCACACCGGCGATTTGCGCTGCGGCCTTCGCAACCGAGGCACATTGGCTTCCGGCAACAAGGAGGTCGATGTCGCCGCCAATCTTCGCCGCGGCGGCGACCGCGTTCAGGACCGCGGGCTTGAGCGCGGCGTTATCGTGTTCGGCTATGACCAGGATGCGCATCGGGATAGCCTCTGATTCATATGATCTTGGCTTCGTTCTTCAGTTTCTCGACCAGTTCCGTCACGCTTTTCACCAGCTTGCCGGCGTTGCGCTTGGGCGGCTCCTGCACTTTGAGGGTTTTCAGCCTCGGCGCCGGGTCCACGCCGAGCGCTTCAGGCTTGAACGTCTCCAGCGGTTTTTTCTTCGCCTTCATGATGTTCGGCAGGGTCACATAGCGCGGTTCGTTCAGGCGCAGGTCCGTCGTCACCACCGTCGGTAGTTTTACCGAAATCGTTTCCAGCCCGCCGTCCACTTCACGCGTGACTTCGGCCGATCCCGAGCCGACTTTTACCTTCGACGCGAACGTCGCCTGCGACCAGTTCAACAGCGCGGCAAGCATCTGCCCGGTCTGGTTGGAATCATCATCGATGGCCTGCTTGCCCATGATCACCAGCCCCGGCTGCTCCTTGTCGACAATCGCCTTGAGAATCTTGGCGACCGCGAGCGGCTGGGTCTCGACCGTCGTTTCTACCAGGATGGCGCGGTCCGCGCCGATCGCCAGCGCCGTGCGCAGCGTCTCCTGGCATTGAACCGTGCCCACCGACACCGCGATGATTTCCGTCGCGGTGCCCGCTTCCTTGAGACGCACAGCCTCTTCCACCGCGATCTCGTCGAATGGATTCATGGACATCTTGACGTTGGCAGTCTCCACGCCGGAACCGTCGGATTTGACGCGCACCTTGACGTTGTAGTCCACCACCCGCTTGACCGGGACCAGTACCTTCATTTCAGGAGCCTCTTGCCGGATTGAAGAATGCGGATTCTACCGCAGCGCGTCAGGATATCTCGAATACCGAACGTTCAACCCTTAACCGCAAAGGCGCAAAGACGCGAAGGGAACGCAAAGGAAGGCAACAAGACGATTCTTGATGAAGTGAAGTAAGCCATGCCAATGTATACGATGGATGACAAATTCGATCCCCATATGCCAAGTTGAATTCCTTTGCGTGCCTTTCTTTGCGCCTTCGCGCCTTTGCGGTTAGGGGCTAGACGGCCTTCGCCTGTTCCCGCAAAACATTCTTCTGGATCTTGCCGGTCGAGGTCTTGGGCAAAGGGCCGAAGATCACCTTGCGCGGGCATTTGAAGTGCGCCAGGCGGTCGCGGCAGAAAGCGATGATCTCGTCTTCCGTCACCGCGGGAGCACCCGGCTTCAGAGTGACAAAGGCGCACGGCGTCTCGCCCCATTTTTCGTCGGGTTGTGCGACCACCGCCGCCTCGAGGAGGGCCGGATGCCGGTACAGGACGTCCTCGACTTCGAGGGTGGAAATGTTCTCGCCCCCGGAAATGATGATGTCCTTGGAACGGTCCTTGATCTTGACGTAGCCATCGGGATGCATCACCGCCAGGTCGCCGGTGTGGAACCAGCCGCCCTCGAAAGCTTCTGCCGTGGCTGCAGGATTCTTCAGGTAGCCCTTCATGGTGATGTTGCCTCGAAAGAAAATCTCGCCCATGGTCTGGCCGTCGCGGGGCACAGGCTGCAGGGTCTGCGGGTCGAAGACGTCCATGGCTTCCTGCATTTGGTAGCGAACCCCCTGCCTGCCGTTCATTTGAGCGCGCTGGTCTGAGGGCAGATCGTCCCACTCCGGATGCTTCGCGCAAACTGAGGCCGGGCCGTAAACCTCGGTCAGTCCGTAGGCGTGGGTCAGGTCGATGCCGATGCGTTCCATGCCTTCGATCACGGCCTGCGGCGGCGCGGCGCCCGCTATCATCGCGCTCACTTTATGCCCGATGCCGGCGCGCAGGTCCGATGGCGCGTTGATGAGCATGTTGTGCACCACCGGTGCGCCGCAGAAATGCGTCACCTTGTGGCGGCGGATCAGGTCGAAGATCGGCGCCGCCTCCACGCGGCGCAGACAGACACTGGTGCCGGCTACCGCCGCCAGGGTCCAGGGAAAACACCAGCCGTTGCAATGGAACATCGGCAGCGTCCACAGATACACCGGAAAATGCGGCATCGCCCAGGTAACGATATTGCCCACCGCGTTCAGGTAGGCGCCGCGGTGATGGGTGACGACGCCCTTCGGATTTCCAGTGGTACCGGAGGTGTAGGACAGCGCAATCGCATCCCATTCATCTTCAGGAAGGCGCCATTCGAAGTTCTCGTCGCCAGATTCCAGGAAAGCCTCGTAGTCTGTTTCACCGACGAGTCCGCCGCCGGGACCCAGGGGATCGTCGATGTCGATCACCAGCGGCGGATGCTCGACCATGGTCAGCGCCTTGGCGATGGTCTCCGAAAATTCGCGGTCCGTTATCAGCACCTTTGCTTCGCCGTGATTGAGCATGAAGCCGATGGCCTCCGGATCGAGACGGGTATTGAGCGTATTGAGCACCGCGCCGGTCATTGGAACGCCGAAGTGGGCTTCGAACATGGCCGGAATGTTCGGGGCCATGAGCGCCACGGTATCGCCCGCCCCGATCCCCCGCCGCGCCAGTGCCGAGGCCAGTTTCCGGCACCTGCGATAGGTCTCGGACCACTTCATTGGCATGTCGCCGTGAATAACCGCGATCCGGTCCGGATAAACCTCCGCCGAGCGGGCCAGGAAGGACAGCGGCGAGAGGGGAACGTAATTGGCGGGATTCTTGTCCAGGCCGACGTTATAGAGGTTGATGCGGGTCAAGGCTGCTCCAGACTGGGGGTGGTGGACTGCGGAAAGGGGATCGGCGGCGCCAGCCGTTGGGTCCAATCAAAGGGCACCAATGATAAAGGAAGGCCGCCCGGAAGCCGCGTTATGAGGCCTGGAACGAACCTCGAAAGACTTAAAGGAATACTCGCAAAACGCTTGACGCAAGTAGGATTTTTAACAAATAAGGCTTGCGGAAAGGCAAGCGATTGGTGTTAAGATTACCGTCCCCGGAACCCGGCACGCCAAGGAAGAACTTTGACTGTGAAGCCACAGGTAATGCTCCATGATGCCTGAGCGCGCCAATCGCACGTTTATCTGCAGCGTGCTGTTCCTGGATATCACCGAATACTCGCGCAAGCCGGTTTCCGAACAGATCCAGCTCAAGGACCAGTTCAATACGCTGATCGCGGAAGCCATTCGCGACATCGCGGCCAACGACCGCATCATTCTCGATACCGGAGACGGCGTAGCGATCAATTTTCTGGGCGATCCCGAGGACGCGCTGTTCGTTGCGATGAGCCTTCGCGAAGCCTTCGCGCCCCGGCCCGGCGAAACACCGAAACTGCCGGCGCGCATCGGCATCAATCTCGGACCGGTCCGTCTGGTGCGCGACCTGAACGGCCAGCCCAACATCATAGGTGATGGCATCAATGTCGCCCAGCGCGTGATGGGATTCGCCAAACCGGGCCAGGTGCTGGTTTCGCGATCTTATTTCGAGGTGGTCTCGCACATCTCGGAAGGCTACGCGAAGCTCTTCAACTACGAGGGTTCGCGTACCGACAAGCATGTGCGGGAGCACGAGATTTACAGTGTCGGCTATACCCAGAACCGAGGCAGCACCGTGCGCTCCCCCGCCGAGCGCGCCGAGGTGTCCTCCCATGAAAGCCGCCGCCAGGCCGCGGCCGCGGGCATTGCAAACGGCACCGGCCGCTGGCTGCGCGGTGTCGAGTCGTGGCTGAACAACCGGACCATCGCATACGGAACTGCCACACTGTCATTTGGCGCCTTCGCCCTGGCAGTGACGCTCAATTTCCTCGGCCACAGCGACCTGCCCGCCGCCCAGGAGAAGCCGGGCGCCGAGGCGCCGCAGAAAAACCTGCTTTCCGAGAAGTCGGCGGCAGCCGTCATCGGCCTCCCCCGCCGGGACAAGAAACATTCCTCATCCAGGCCGGCTCCCGCGCAGGCGGGCGATGGTACAAGTCCACCAACCCGTACCGCCGAGCCGGTTTTGGAGGAAAAGAGGGAGTCCAAGGGCGGGCCTTTGTCGTTCTTCTCCAGGCATGAAGAACCGGCCGGCGAGTCTTCGCCGCCACCGTCCGCCGGCATAGCGATCATCGCGCTGGCCGTCGCCCCCTGGGGCGAGGTGTTCGTGGACGGCAACCGGGTCGGAGTCAGCCCGCCCGTCAATGAAGTCGAAGTCGCCCCCGGCAAACGCACCATAGAAATCCGCAATGCCAACTTCCCCGTGTTTTCGCAGGTGGTGGAAGTCAAGGCGGACCAGAGAGTCCGCATCAAACACAAGTTCAACTGACGCGACAAATGATGCCCGCTTTCCGACTCCTGCTGATTTTCGCCTTCGTCGCCGCATTCCTTGGCGGTTGCGCGGAAGGCCCGTTCAAGGACCTTCGCGCAAGCCGCACCGCCGGCACAGGCTATCTGGAGGATGGCGTTCGCAACTACGAGGAGGGCAATTACCGTACCGCGCAGCGCCGCCTCCAGTTCGCCCTCGAGGAAGGCCTCGGCCGCCCCGATCGCGTCAAGGCGCACAAGTACCTCGCGTTCATTGCCTGTGTCTCCGGACAGCAGCTTACCTGCCGCGAGGAGTTCGGCATCGCTTTCGAACTCGACCCGGACTTCGACCTCGGGCCGGCGGAAGCCGGGCACCCGATCTGGGGCCCGGTATTCAGAAGCGTGCAGTCCAGGCAGAAGAAGCGCTGAAAATCCCGGCATGAATCCCAATGCAGCAGTCGCCACACTCGGCCGCTACGAAATCATCGGCGAACTAGGCCAGGGTGCCATGGGCGTGGTCTACAAGGCACGCGACCCGATGCTTGACCGCATCGTCGCGATCAAGACCGTCAATTTGACTCTGCCGAAAGATGAACTCGCCGAATACGAGGCCCGCTTCTACCAGGAGGCCAAGGCGGCGGGCGGCCTCTCCCACCGCAACATCGTGGTCATTCACGACATCGGACGCAGCGAGCGCGTCGCCTACATGGCGATGGAGTTTCTCGAAGGGCAGGAACTGCGCCGCATAATGCAGGCACGCACGCCCATAGCCCTGCAGCAGGCGATCGATATCACCGCTCAGGTGGCGGATGGCCTGCAGTATGCCCACGACCACCAGATCATTCATCGCGATATCAAGCCCGCGAACATCATGGTCCTCGCCGACGGCTCGGTGAAGATCACCGACTTCGGCATTGCGCGCATGCGCAACAACGAAGTCAAAACCATGACCGGCATGATCCTGGGATCGCCCAAGTACATGTCGCCGGAACAGGTCTCCGGGAAGCGCGCGGATGGCCGCTCGGACATATTCTCGCTGGGAGTGGTGCTCTACGAAATGCTGACCGGCACCTCGCCTTTCGTGGCGGACAATATCCACGGCGTGATGTACCAGACCATGAACTTCAACCCGCCGGCGCCCAAGACGCTCAATCCGGATCTGCCCGAAGTGTTGAATTTCATTGCGGCCAAGGCCTTGGCGAAGAATCTCGATGACCGCTATCTGAATGCCAAAGACATGGCGCACGACCTGCGCGAAATTCTGGCATCGGCGAAAAGTCAGGCCCCACCCGCCAATCTGCTGGCAATGCCCGCACAAAGCTCGCCGTTCGTGCAGCCCGCTGCCCCCCTCACGCGGCAGGAGGACAAGGCAGAGCGGATTTTTGCCGCCGCCGGCGCTGGAGCCGACACCGCACAGAGCGGCAGCGACGGGCCTAAGCAGGGCCAGGAATCGACCCAGCCTTCGCTGGGGCTGGCAGAAGGCTTCGACAACTTCAGCGCCACCATGCGACTCGCCGCTCTAACCGGCACCGAGAAGGAACTCGATCAGTTTTCCGAGACCCAGAAGGTCGCGCGCCTGAAGGCGATAGCAGACGCGAAACGCAGCGGCGCCAATCCGCCGAACCTGTCAGACAGCACGACCTGGCAACAACCCGGCGCACTGATGCGGCCTGGCGCCGGCGCCTCGGGAACTGGCGGCATGAACCTCAGGCTCGTTTGGGCAGGCAGTCTGGTACTTGCCACCGCCGCCGTCGCCTTGCTGTTCCTGCGCTGAACCGTCCGCGCCTCAACTCAGGCGGGCGATCGCTTCCTCGACCCGCTCCACGGTCATCACTTCGATTCCCTCGATTCCGCCTTTCGGCGCATTTGCCTTGGGAATGATGGCCAGACGGAATCCCAGCTTCGCCGCCTCCCTGAGACGCTCCTGGCCGCGCTGCACCGGGCGAATCTCCCCTGCCAGTCCGATTTCGCCGAACGCGACCAGTTTTTCCGGCAGGGGCTTGCTTTTCAGGGATGACACGATCGCCAGCAGCACCGGCAGGTCCGCCGCCGGTTCGTCGATTTTCACGCCGCCGACCGCATTGACGAATACATCCTGATCGAATGCGGCAATGCCGGCGTGACGATGCAGCACCGCCAGCAGCATCGCCAGCCTGTTCTGCTCCAATCCCACCGTCAGCCGGCGCGGATTCGGCGCATGCGCCTCGTCAACCAGCGCCTGGATCTCGACCAGCAGAGGACGACTGCCCTCCTGAGTGACCATCACGCAGGATCCCGGAACCTGCGTTCCATGCTGGGACAGGAACAGGGCCGACGGATTGGACACCCCGCGCAGCCCGCGGTCGGTCATGGCGAAAACACCGAGTTCGTTGACTGCTCCGAAACGATTCTTGATCGCCCGCACCAGACGAAAACTCGAATGCGTGTCGCCCTCGAAGTAGAGAACCGCGTCAACCATGTGCTCAAGCACCCTTGGCCCTGCCAGCGCACCTTCCTTGGTGACGTGGCCGATCAGCAAGATAGCCGTGCCCGAAGTTTTGGCGAAGCGCGTCAACTGTGCCGCGCACTCGCGTACCTGTGCGACGCTGCCCGGGGCCGATTGCAGGGCTTCTGAATAGACCGTCTGGATCGAATCGATGACCGCGACGTCGGGTTTCTGCGCGGCGAGTACGGACAGGATTTTTTCTAGCTGGATTTCGGCAAGGAGATTGAGGGAATCGGGCTCAACCGCCAGGCGTCTGGCGCGCATGGCGATCTGCTGCGGGGATTCCTCGCCGCTCACATAGACGGCGTTGCATGAGGCGTCCATCAGCGACAGCGCCTGCAGCAACAGCGTGGACTTGCCGATGCCGGGATCGCCACCAAGCAGGACCACCGCGCCACGCACCAGGCCGCCGCCGAGCACGCGGTCCAGTTCGCCAATGCCGGTCGGCCGCCGTTGTTCCTCTTTTGCCTCGACCTGGGACAGTTTCTGCAGCTTGCTGGGTTCCGTCAGCACCTGGAAACGCGAGGCGGTCTTCTCGGCGACGGTCTCGACCAGCGTATTCCACACCGTGCAGTGCGGGCACTGCCCCTGCCATTTGAGCGTCTGGCCGCCGCACTCGGTGCAGGTATAGATCGTCTTGGCCTTGGCCATGGCTATTCCGTGTTGATGTCTTCGACCGGCACCCGGCGCGCCAGTGCGCATAACAATTCGTAGCTGACCGTGCCGGCCGCCGCCGCCACCTCTTCGACCGGCAGGTCCGCGCCCCACAACGTGACCGGAGTGCCGACTCCAGCCCTGGGGACATCCGTCAGATCCACGCTCAGCATGTCCATGGAAACCCGCCCCGCCATTTGCACGCGCACGCCATCCACCAAAACAGGGGTGCCATTCCAGGCATGGCGCGGATAGCCATCGGCGTAGCCACAGGCGACCACGCCGATGCGCATTTTGCGGTCCGCCATAAACAGGCTGCCATAGCCGACCGTGTCGCCCTTTTTCAATTCCTGTACCGCGATGATGCGGCTGGTCAGGGTCATTACCGGCTTGAGGCCCAGGCTCTGGGCCGAACAATGTTCCAACGGTGAAGCGCCATACAGCATGATTCCCGGCCGTACCCATTCGCCACGCGCCTCCGGAAATCGCAGCAGCGCTGCGGAGTTGGCCATGGAGCGCTTGAACCCCGGCCGCGCCACCAGGCTCCCGAAAGTCCGGATCTGGAAGTCGATGCCGCTTACGCCTTCGGCATCGGAGAAGTGCGTGGCCAATACCTTCTCGCCCACGCACGCCAGCGCATTGAGCTCCTGCAGCACGCCCGCTGCGGATTGCGCCGGAAAGCCGAGGCGGTTCATCCCGGTGTTGAACTTTACAAAAACATCGACCTTGCGATCGCCGCGCAGCGCCTTGAGCATGTCCAGTTGCTCGCGGCAGTGGAGAACAACGGCGAGGCCGTTCTGCAGGATCGGTTCCAGCTCCGCTTCCGCGAAGAAGCCTTCCAGCAGCAATATCGGCTGACGGTAGCCGGCATCCCGCAGCCGGATTGCGTCATCCAGTTCGAGCAGCGCGAAGCCGTCTGCAGCGGCGAGCGCCCGGGCCGCGCGCAGCAAACCGTGACCATAGGCGTTGGCCTTGATGACGGCCATGGTCCGGGCATTGCCGGCGAGCTGCCGGACCACACCAAGGTTGTGCTTCAGCGCGGAGAGGTCGAAGGAAGCCCGGATCGGACGGCTCATGCCGACTTCAGATAGTGGTTGATGGCGACAAACGGCAAGCGTCACATTCTACGGGGTTAACCCGCACTGCGCCCGGGTTCGTCGTCGCAAAATCTGCCTTGCTTGTATGGTATAAAGCGCCGGCTCGCGTCCATGCGGCCGATCCGACCCAGCACAAACCGTCCCCCATCCGGCAGAACGATGAATCGCGGGTTTTACACAATCCTGGCCGCCCAGTTCTTCTCGGCGCTTGCCGACAACGCGTTGCTGTTCGCAGCCATCGCGCTACTGGCGAGCCAGCACGCCCCAGACTGGCAAACGCCGGTGCTGCAGCAGTTCTTCGTATTCGCCTATATTGTCCTGGCGCCGTTCGTCGGCCCGTTCGCGGACGCCCTGCCCAAGGGTCGCGTCATGTTCATCAGCAATGCAGTCAAGCTCGTGGGCTGTGTCGCGATGCTGGCGGGGACGCATCCCCTCTATGCTTACGGAATCGTCGGCATCGGCGCCGCCATGTATTCCCCGGCCAAGTACGGAATCCTGACGGAGTATCTGCCCCACCAGAAACTGGTGCTGGCCAATGGCTGGATGGAGGGACTTACCGTCGCCGCCATCATCCTTGGCGCCATTCTCGGCGGCATCATGGTCGGTCCGCAGTTCGCCACTTACGTTTTCACCAAAGGCGACCTGCCGGGGGTTGATCTGTGGATAGACACCGCCCCGGAACTGGCGATCGTGTGCATCCTGGTTTTCTACTTCATCGCCGCCCTGATCAACCTCTACATTCCCAGAGTGGCGATCGACCACAAGCTGCCCAAGCGCAATCCGGTTTTCATCCTGCAGGACTTCTGGCACAGCTTCAGGCTGTTGTGGCGAGACCCGCTCGGACAGGTCTCGCTCGCGGTCACCACCTTGTTCTGGGGCGCGGGAGCGACCCTGCGCCTTATCATCCTGTCGTGGGCCGCTCTTACCCTCAATTTCAGCCTTGAACAGGCGACCCAGCTCACCGCGGTAGTAGCTTTGGGCATCGCGATCGGTGCGGTTCTGGCGGCGCGTTACGTGACACTCAAACGCGCAGTGAGAGTGCTGCCGGTCGGCATCGGCATGGGCCTCGTCGTCATGGCAATGGTGATGGTAAAGGATTGGCGGATTGCGCTCGGCATGCTGGTCCTGATCGGCGCAATGGGCGGATATTTCGTCGTGCCAATGAACGCCCTGCTACAGCACCGCGGCCACCTGCTGATGGGCGCCGGGCATTCGATCGCCGTGCAGAACTTCAACGAGAACCTGTCCATCCTGGTGCTGCTTGGCATCTACGCGCTGATGATCAAGGCCCAGCTCTCTGTCAACACCATCATCATCACCTTCGGCCTGTTCGTAGCGGGATCCATGTATTACCTGACTCGCAAGCACTGGCATGATCAGGACGAATCCCGTCGTCCGGAGGCATGATCCTCGTCTCCGCTTTTACCCGTCACTAGAGCACAACGGGGCGGTCCGGCAATTCATTGGCGGCCTCACCGCCACGCGGGAAATGGGTTTCAAGGTGCCGCGACACGCGACCAATGCCGGCAGTGACGCCTGCCTCGAACTGGCCGGTACGGAATGCAGTTTCCATTTCCCGGCAGATCTCCTCCCAGCCTTGCAGACCGACACGCGCATGGATGCCACGGTCGGCGACGATTTCGACGTCCCGGTCGGCGAGCAACAGGTAAATGAGAACACCGTTGTTGTGTTCGGTGTCCCAGACCCGTAGCAGCGAGAACACCTGCAGCGCCCTCTCCCCTGCGCTCTCGCCGCGCCAAACCGCGCCAGGCTCAAGCGCATGTTCGACGGCGAAACGGATCTGGCCCGCATGCCGCGATTCGGCATCGCGAATGGCCTTCTCGATGCGCTCGAGCGCCGATGAGGAAAGTTTTTTCTGCGCCTGCCAGGCAGGCGTCAGGAGATGGCGCATCAAGCGGGAGAGTCTCATGTCACCAGCGCCCGGACGCGCCGCCTCCGCCGAAGCCGCCACCGCCGCCGCTGAAACCTCCGCCCCCACCGA
>Ga0163150_10000844_pt1 | contig 55164 bp, 33 predicted proteins | sample OliLakLV19P2IB_FD_148628 | JGI IMG/M metagenome (GOLD analysis project Ga0163150, IMG submission 148628) | Freshwater microbial mat bacterial communities from Lake Vanda, McMurdo Dry Valleys, Antarctica - Oligotrophic Lake LV.19.P2.IB | ecosystem: Environmental > Aquatic > Freshwater > Lake >...
TCGCCGCCGCTGACAGGGCCTTCGCTGTAAGCCAGCCAGTTGCCGTCGGGCGACCAGCAAACGCTGCCACCGCGGACTTGCACCCGTGTGGAGGTATCCCGCAACATGGTCTGAGGACCGCCGGCGGCAAGGACGATGAAGACTCCGCCCTGTCTGCGAAAAGCAAGGCGGCGCCCATCGGGCGAGAACGCCGGCGAAACTGCGACCGGATCGGCGACCACCAGACGCCCGCCCTTTCCATCCTGCTCCGCGATCCAGATACCGGACCCCTCCTCAAAGTGAGCGACTGATTTTCCATCCGGAGACCAACTTGTGCCGTGCTCGATGACGGTGGTGGCCCGCAGGGGTCGAAGAAACCGGCCAGTGATATCGAACTCCAATAAGTCGAAATCTACTTTGCTCTTGTCTATGGCAATTCTCTGCCCATCGGGACTGACAGAGAGCCCGAACCAGCCGTCGTTTCCTGCAAGCAACAACTGTTTCGCGGAGGACTCAGTGTCGGCGAGCATGAGTCGGGTGCCGCCGTCGCCGGTGGTAAATGCGGCGTGCCGGGAATCAGGCATCCACGACGTGTAGTAGGCATCGCGTATCGACGGCACTGCACGAACCTTCCCTCCGGGCCAGGAAACAACAAGAGCTGCTTCGTTGGCGTGTCCGATCAGAAGCTTTGTTCCATCCGGGGAGAACGCAGGCTTGCCGGCTTCGATTTCCTCCTCGAAAGGCAAATCGGCGATGCGCCTGGCGTTACCACCTCCGATGGGCCAGGAAAGCAGGCGTACCCTGGCGCCATTCTCTTCACGAACCAGGCTGACGGAGACGATCGATTTCTCGTCAGGCGCCATTGTAAAGCGGGCCCGCACAGTCTGGAGATCGCACTTTAGTTCGCGGGGCGAGCCCCCCGAAACGGAAATGGCACGAATGCCCTCGCTCGCATAGTAGATAGTCCCGCCGTCTTTTGACCATCCGATGATTTCGGCAGACTTGTTTCCGCTAGTCAGTTGTGTGGAACTGCCCCCGTTCAGGGAGCGAACGAAAACCTGGCCAATCGCGTTGACGGCGCGGACATAGGCAAGGGACTTACCGTCAGGCGAGAACCGGGGCAAGTATTCCTCCTCCGGCTCGACCGCAATCGGTGAGATCCGCAGGGAGGTGGCGGGTACCGACTCGTGCGGAACAAGCAGGAATACCGCCGCGGCGCCGGCGAGTGCTGCGGCCGCCACCGCTGACGGCAGGAGCCATGATCGAGGCCGGGTAACCGGGCCCAGGTTCGGTATTGGGGCGACGGACGCCTCGCTGAGCCGGTCACGGACATTGCGCAGTTCTCGATAGAGGTCGCGCGTGGAGTCGTAGCGGTTCTCGGGGTCCTTGGCCAGGCACCTCTCGATGATCCACCGGAGCGGGGCTGGCAGACTTGCCGGCAACGGTTCCGGATCTTCGCGGATGATGGCGGTCATTGTCTCCACCGTACTGTCGCGCTGGAAGGCCCGACGGCCAGTGGCGAGTTCGTAGAGGATCAACCCGAACGAGAACTGGTCGCTGCGCGCATCGAGTTCGTGCGCGCGAGCTTGCTCGGGGCTCATGTACGCGATGGTGCCGACGACGAAGCCCGGCTGGGAGACGGATACCGTGCGGGTCAACTGGTCTGTCGCCGGCGCGCCCGCGACCTGTTTAGCGAGGCCGAAGTCGAGGATCTTGACTCGCCCGGACTTGCCGACCAGGATGTTGTCGGGTTTCAAGTCCCGATGAATGAACCCGGCCGAGTGAGCGGCGGCGAGGCCGTCAGCGATTTGCACTGCGATGTCGAGCAGGCGGCGCGTGTCGTCGCCCTGCCGCACTGGCTCACCTTCGACGTACTCCATGACGAGGTAGTCGTCGCCGATGTCGTGAAGGGTAGCAATATTGGGGTGATTGAGCGCTGCGATCGCGCGGGCTTCGAAGCGAAAGCGATCTGTGAACTGGTCGTGTGAAAACTTGATCGCGACCGTACGGTCGAGGCGCGTGTCGCGGGCCTTCCAGACCTCACCCATGCCGCCGGCACCAATGGCCGCGAGCAGCTCGTACGGGCCGATCCGGGAGCCAGGCGAGCGGGCTACCACGACAGCGCTCCGTCGATGGTCCAGATGTCGGATGTTTCTGTTTCGACGGTGACCAGCAGTCGCTTGCCGTCCGGATGGAGGTTGACGTTGAACAGACGCTTGTCAATGGCAACATCGAGTGTGACCAGCTTCTTCTCGATCCCGGCTGCCACGTCAATCGACCACAATTCCCATTGCCGTCGTTCTCCGCGGCGCAGCCCGAAAATGCTCCTGCCGCCGGGGCCGAAGGAGAACGTGCGGTATCCACCCTTCGACAGCACCCGATCCGTTTTGCCGTCCGTCGAGATAACGTGGAGATCACCTCCGCCCTCAGTCAGGAACGCGATGAGGTCTCCGGCGGGGGACCAGTTTACAGGAAACCCAGGTGTCGGCTCTTTCGCTGTGTAGATGTCCACCGGCTCGCCTCCGGACGTCGACACCCTGGTGATTCTGGCGCCATCTGCCGCGTACCGCGTGTAGACGATCCAGGCTCCATCGGGTGAGAATGACGCACCATGGGTGTCCTTGCGGGCCCGGTCCACTTCAATCGGTACACCCCCGGATGCAGAGACCAGCAGGACTCGGTGTTCCTTGCCGTAACTGTCGAGCGAGAGCTGCTGCCCATCGTGGGAGAAATTGATGCGCTGTATGTTCTCCACTTCAGGACCGGAGAGTGACAACGGTCTGGGCACGCCTCCTCCATCAGCCTTAAAGAAGATTGCAGCGCGGCCCGCGACATCGCTGATATATGCGAATTCGCGGCCCGACGGATGCCAGACGGCTGCCGAGTCCGTGCGGCCGCGCTCCACAAGCGAACGTCCCTTGCCGCTGTCGATCTGGAACTCGTAGACGGCCTGCTGAAGCGCATGAACGGAAACGGCGATTCGTGTGCCGTCGGGGGAGATGGCAGGATCTCGCTCTCCGGCGGGTCCCGCCGTGAGCGTGCGCTGTGCTCCCGACTTCACGTTGATGGCGTACAGATGCGTTTCGTCGGTTTCCGATCTGCGGCTCGCAAGAACAATGTGTTTCCCGTCGGGCATCCACTGAAACAGTCCCTGAGCGATGGTGTAGCTTCGAAACCGGGCTGGCGACCGGACCGGGTTGTCACCATTCGCGCCAGCAATCCACAACTCTCGCTCATCCTGCTCATCCTGCCGGTTGAGGCAGAGCAGCGCGAGTTGTTTGCCGTCAGGCGAGAACCTTGGAACAGCGGTTCGGGACTTCTCCGGAAACCCTGGACGGCGGTAGCGTACCGCGTTCGTGCCGTCACCGTTGGCGAGATAAATTGCGCCTTCCGAGCGCCGGAAGAATGCGAGCCGCCCTCCGTCGGGAGAGAGCGATCCGAATACGGCATCTTTGACGAACAGCTGCGGCACACCGCCGGTAGCGCCGACGAAGTAGACATTCCTGCCAAGTTCGAAGTAAACGCGAGTGCCGTCGGGCGACCAGAACGGCCTTGCGGCGGCGGTTTTCCCCTGGGTCAGTTGCGCCGCTGAAGTAGCGTCGACCGTCCTGGTGAACACCTGATCGATCCCGTCTACGTTGCACGTATACGCGACCGTGCGGCCATCCGGGGACCAGGCGGGCTGTCGTTCCCGGCAGGCGTCCGTGGCGAACGGCGTGTACTTTACGTCGGGCGCTACGGTTCGCGGCGGGCGCAGCCAGAAGAAAGCTGCCACCGAGCATACGGCTGCAAGAGCGGCTCCGAGCGCGAATGGCAACACGGGCCAGTGGCGTTGGGGCTGGACGGCTGCGGGCTGTCCTGCGGACTGCGTCTCGGTGATGCGGGTGCGAGCCGAGCGCAGGTCCGCCAACAGGTCTTTTGTCGAGGCGTAGCGTTCTTCAGGATCCTTGGCGAGGAGCCGCTCGATGATCCAGCGCAGAAGCGCCGGGACGGTGGGCGGGAGTGGCTCGGCTTCATCGCGGATGATGGCGGCCAGCGTTTCGGGCGCGCTTGGCCGCGCGAACGCGCGTTTTCCTGCGGCGAGTTCGTACAGCACCAGGCCGAAGGAGAACTGGTCACTGCGCGCGTCGAGCTCCTGTCCACGCGCCTGCTCAGGGCTCATGTACGCCGTGGTGCCAACGATGCTGCCGGGGTCTGTGACGGAGGTGCGCGTCGCGTCCTCGGCTGCGGGCCGAACGGCGGCTTTGGCGAGGCCAAAGTCCAGAATCTTGACGCGATTCGATTTCGTCAGCAGGATGTTGTCCGGCTTCAGGTCGCGATGCACAAAACCGGCCGTGTGGGCGGCTGCGAGGCCGTCGGCGATCTGCACGGCGACGTCGAGAAGCTTGCGGGTGTTGTCGGGGGCGCGGAGCGGCTCGCCGTCAACGTACTCCATCACGATGTAGTTCTCGCCGACATCGTAAAGGGCGGCTACGTTCGGGTGGTTCAGCGCGGCGATGGCCCGAGCCTCGCGTTCGAACCGCTCGCTGAATTGCGCGTGCGAGAACTTGATGGCGACCACTCGGTCGAGCCGGGTGTCGCGGGCTTTCCACACCTCACCCATGCCGCCAGCGCCGATGGGGGCGAGCAGTTCGTAGGGTCCGATTCGTCCGCCTGCCTTTACTGCTTCCGCGGCCATAGCCTCTCCCATAAGTTCGCGGGCGGTGGACGAAAGCCCTCGAGAATCCAGATGTCACCCTCGCTCGCAGCCACGGTTCCGGCGAGGAACTTGCCGTCAGGCGAGATGCTGAAGCGCCGGCCCGCGCCGGCCCGCGAGTTAAAGCGTAACGCCCCCGGGAGGTTACTCACAGTCTTCACACTGCCGGATTTCCAGTTCAGTTCGAGTATCTGCTGCGAGGCGGTGCCTCGATACATACCGACCAGCGACCGGCCATAAATTGCGGTCCCGTCGCGATTCCACGTTGCGGGACGACCGAGCTCAGCAGGAAGGTCCATCACTTTCTTTCCGTCTCCCGACATTAACCAGGGAGGCCGGATTGGCGGATTCACTATGCACAGAATTAAATCATCCTTTGGCGACCATTCCGGGCGGCATCGATCTGCCCCGAGGTCGACGGGCTGCTCATGGCTGCCAGGCCGAATCTTCCTTACGCGCCCTGACAGCAAGGAATACGCGATCCACTTGCCGTCGGGCGACCAGGAGGGGGTGGCATGGTCTCCGCCGTTCTCGCCTATCGGCGTGGGTGTTCCGCCTGAGACCGCGACCACCCAGATACCCTGACCGCTTGCCCGGCGCACCGAGAAGGCGACGCGGGTTTCGTCAGGGGAGAAGACTGGGTCGATGAACTCGAACACGCCTGTCTGGTCGGGAAGGGACTTGCGCGAGACCACAATTCGTTCCGTTCCGGAATCGCGGTCATGGAGCACAATCTCCTCCTGCCGAACATAAAGAAAGCGGTTGGTTCGCGGTGCCCATGAAGGGTACTGAAGAGTAAGCCGGGACCGCACCATGGGCCGTGGCGGAGAACCGTCAATCGGCATCTCCAGCAGCGAGAAGCGCCGGGCTCCCTCAACGTAGGCGATACGTGAGCCGTCGCGGCTGACCGACGGCTGGGTGGCGGTAGAACTCGGTAACAGCCAGGACAAGCGGCCTGTGTCTGTGTCGATGAGGCGTAAGCCCGGGTCATCGCCCGCGGAGAGTACACCATGGCGACCGTCGGAGAGCCATGCGACATCCAGAAAAGAACTGCCCAGGGACTCCAACAGCCGCCGGGATCCGCCTGCGGCATTGACCAGCCATACCTCCTGACCATGCGCAGTCGGGATTGAGACCAACAGGCGCTTCGAATCGGGAGACCAGGTTAGGTGGTCGGGAGCGAAGCAGCACTCCGGATCGAATCCTGAGACTGGCTTCGGCTCTGCCTCGGGTGGTGAGGCGATGACGAGTCTGCGCTTTCCGGGCGCTCCGGGGGAGTCTGTCTCGAGCGCGGCGAGGCTCTTGCCGTCCGGCGAGACTGCGGACGAGTAACTGCGGCGGATCTTCGGGAGACGGAAGGCCTCGCCCCCGGCTCTCCCAACCGAGAAGACACCGCCGTAGGACGTGTAATAGATGCGCGAGCCATCGCTGGACCAGCTCAGGCTTTCCACCGGCAGCAGTGCATTGGCGACAACGACGGGCGGGCTCCCGTCGAGATCTCGCACCACGACTTCAAATCCGTCCCGGGACTGCCGGGTGTAGGCGATGCTGCGGCCGTCGGGCGACCATGATGGGCTCTCTTCCGGAGCCTCCTCATTTGCGAAGGGCACGATCTTGTATTGCGAGGTGTCGGGCTGCCACGGGGCTCGCAGTTGCCACGCGACGAATGCAGTGGTTGCCAGCAGGGCTCCGGCTGCGAACCAGATGAAGATGTTCCCTGCTCTGGTGCGCCTTGCGGGCTCGACGGTGGAGGCGTGTTGCGACGCGCTGGTGTCTCGCATTCGCTCGCGCAGGGTACGTAGTTCCAGATAGAGGCCGCGGGTGGTGTCGTAGCGTTCGGAGGGGTCTTTGCTAAGGCAGCGTTCGATGACCCAGCACAGAGGGCCGGGAACGCTGGATGGCAATGGCTCGGCATCATCCCGGATGATGGCCGCCATGGTCTCCGGTACGCTCGGGCGCTGGAACGCGCGCTTGCCCGCGACAAGCTCATAGAGCACGAGGCCGAAGGAGAACTGATCGCTCCGCGCATCGAGTTCCTCGCCGCGTGCCTGCTCCGGGCTCATGTACGCAGTGGTGCCGACGATGGTGCCCGGGTTTGTGACGGAGGTGCGGGTGGCATCCTCGGAGGCGGGTCGCACGGCAGCTTTGGCGAGGCCGAAGTCGAGGATCTTGGCGCGCCCCGCCTTCGTGATCAGGATGTTGTCGGGCTTGAGGTCGCGATGCACGAAACCGGCGGCATGCGCGGATGCGAGTCCGTCGGCGATCTGCACGGCGAGGTCGAGCAATTTGCGGGTGTTGTCGGGGGCACGGACCGGCTCGCCGTCCACGTACTCCATGACGATGTAGTTCTCGCCGACATCGTAGATTTGGGCAATGTTCGGGTGGTTCAGTGCGGCGATGGCCCGGGCTTCCCGTTCGAAGCGCTCAGTGAACTGGGCGTGAGAGAACTTGATGGCGACGACGCGGTCGAGGCGTGTGTCGCGAGCTTTCCACACCTCGCCCATGCCGCCTGCGCCGATGGGCGCGAGCAGTTCGTAGGGTCCGATTCGTCCGCCAGCCTTTACTGCTTCCGCGGCCATAGCCTCTCCCACCAACTGCTCGGCGGTTCGAAACCGTCGAGGATCCAGATGTCGCCTTCGTTGCTCCGCACGGTTACTACGACGCTTTTCTCATCGGGCGAGACGGCGAGGCGCGTGGGACCTCCAAGCGGACCGCGAAACTCCAGGGGCTCGGAGAAAACGTACAGGACCTGGATCTTCCCGGAAGTGGCGTCAACGCGAATGAAGTCCTGCCTGCCTTCCTTCTGCCGGATGGCATAGATGGTCTTCTCATCTTTTGACAGACCAGCGCTCCAGACGGCCTCAGACGTGACCTGCTGCAGTATTTTGCCCTCGTCGAAGGACATGAAGAACATTCCCTTCTGACCAGCGCAAAGGATTCTGCTGGAGCCTGACGAAGACGCATTGCAGTTACTGGTCGCAAGTTTGACCGGACTCTCGCTGCTGCCTAACCGATATCGGTACATGCCAGTGGGGAGTAGCTGCAGGTCGGGCTTCTGTGAGGCTCCGAACGATCCAAACATGACGGAACTTCCGTCCGCCGACCAGACGGTGTTCAACGCATTCTTACCCGGAATCACGGGAGATGGTGTTCCGCCGCCGATGGACGAGACATAGCCGGTAAGGCCATTGAAGGTAGTAACTCCGTAGGCAATGCGCTGTCCATCCGGAGAAAAAACCGGTCTTTCCAGCCACTGCGACCTGCCTCCCCCGAAGTCACGGGGCGATACTACGACACGCTCGAGCGTTCCGGCGCGGTTTCTGACCCGGATTTCGTCGCCATGTATATAGGCATATTCATCCCCGGCCGGCGACCAGGCAAGTTCCGACTGGTTCACTCTGGAGGAGAGGAAACTGCGCGGGGCGGAGCCGTCGACCGGGATCTCGATGAGCCGGAAGCGTGTGAGTCCCTGGGTGTAGGCAATGCGTTTCCCGTCGGGCGACACGGAAGGGTATGCCACAGGGGCCGACGTCGCGAGGATCGGACGAATCCGGCCTGTTTCAGTGTCGATGAGCTGAATACCCTGCTCACCCGGGGAGCTGGCTATAACGGCGTGCCTGTTGTCGGGGAGCCATGACAGATGGACCTGCAGTACCGAGTTGAGTTCCGTGAGAGTGCGCACGCTTCGTCCGGGTTCTACGAGAAGCAACCGGCTGCGCCGCCCGAGCAGGCGTTCGGACACCAGGATTCGTCTGGAGTCGGGCGACCACGCAATGGTGGGAGAGGTACCGCAACACTCCAGCGACTGAGAGAGCCTGGTGGGCGCTGAACCGGGGGGAGACTCGACCCAAATACGCCGAATCTGCTCTTCGCCTTGTTTTGTGTCCCGCACAAATGCGAGCGACTTGCCGTCAGGCGAAGCAGCAATGTCGTGCGTCCGGTTTCCGGCGGGTACGGGCAGCGCTTCCGGCTGTCCGCCTGCACGCGACACGGACCACGCTACAGAACCAAGCAGGAAGTAGAGGCGGTTGCCGTCCACGGACCAGGCCAGGCGCTCTACGAACGTCGGACTGACCGCATTCGCAGCGATGCTCAGCTTTGCGATGACGGTGGGAGCGTTGCCGTCCGCGTTCTTCAGCATGATTCTGAAATCACGAGGCGTCTTCACCACATAAGCAATGCTGCGGCCATCGGGGGACCACGTGGCGCCGTACTCGCCCGATTCTTCTGTCGCGAATGGCGTGAAGCGATAGGCGGAAATCTCGGGTTGCCATTGCTGACGGGAAGCCAGGCCGATGAAGGCGGCAGCGGTCAGGAGCACGGCGGCGACTGCGGTCACAACGCCGGGCATCCTTCGACGGTACATTTGCCGTGGAGGGGCCAAGGCCACGGGCTCCGTTGCTTCGCTGAGGCGCTCTCGGATGGTTCGCAGTTCCAGGAACAGATCGCGAGTGGTGTCGTAACGGCTGGCTGGGTCTTTCGACAGGAGCCGTTCGATCACCCAGCGCAGAGGCGCGGGTATGGAGCCGGGCAATGGCGGCGTCTCGTCGCGGATGATGGCCGACAGCGTTTCAACGGTACTGTCGCGCTGAAACGGCCGCTTGCCAGCGGCGAGCTCATACAGCATGAGGCCGAGGGAAAACTGGTCACTGCGCGCATCGAGTCCGAGGCCACGGGCCTGCTCGGGGCTCATGTAAGCGGCGGTGCCAATGATGCTGCCCGGGTCCGTGACAGACGTGCGAGTCGCGTCTGTTGCCGCGGGAGCGGTGCCGGATTTCGCAAGGCCGAAGTCCAGTATCTTGGCCCGACCCGCCTTCGTGATCAGGATGTTGTCGGGCTTGAGGTCACGATGCAGGATTCCCGCTGCATGTGCGGCAGCGAGGCCATCCGCGATTTGCATCGCCATGTCGAGCAGTGCTCGCGTGTTGTCGGGGGCACGGAGCGGCTCACCGTCCACGTACTCCATCACGATGTAGTTCTCGCCGACGTCGTAGATTTGCGCGATGTTGGGGTGGTTGAGGGCGGCGATGGCGCGGGCCTCGCGTTCGAAGCGCGCGGTGAACTGGGCGTGAGAGAACTTGATGGCGACGACGCGGTCGAGGCGTGTGTCGCGGGCTTTCCACACCTCGCCCATGCCGCCGGCACCGATGGGCGCGAGCAGTTCGTAGGGTCCGATGCGGGCGCCGGCCTTCATTGTTTGCGCGGCCATAACTAGATTAGGCCCTTCGCCACAATCAGCTCGGAGGAAAACGCGCGATGGATGTATACATATGATTTCCCGTCCGGTGTGACCCTGACCAGACCGGGATCGACTCTGGCTCCGGGCGGGGGTTCCAGATTGTACACCGGCCTGAGGTCGTTCGTTGCCAGATCGAGGCGGGACAGGCGTGCTCCGATTTTGCCGCCTGTGGCCACCCATGCGACGCGCCCGTCGGGCGTGATGCCTGCGACTTCCTGGTTCGGCTCCAGGCGGATGACCCGGTGGCCGGCGCCACCGAGTGGGAACAGGATCCATGCGCGTTCCGTCGTGCGCGCAAGGCACAGATTGGCCTGCTCTGCCACGAAGGCGCCGTACTGATCGAAGGGCATTTCCGGTCCGATTACCTGCAACTCTTGCTTACGAGCCTTCCAGAGATAGAACCGGCGTGTCTTCCCCTGCTCCCGCCCATTCACGACATACGTTTCATCCGGCAGCCACGCTACGATGCCCGCTGTTTTCGCTGGGAACCGGTCAATGATGAATGGCCTTTCCTGCCCTGGGCCAGTCGGCGCCAACACCGATCGAACATCGCCGGCGGTCCTGAACAACTGCACCCATTGGCCATCGGGTGAGATCGACACGGGGCCGCCGTCTCCCAGCCTGACGGCAGGAGAACCGTCGAGGCGGCGCATGAAGGTAACTTGCTTCCCTTCATTGGTAAGAAAAGCACAAAAGGAACCGTCCTGCGACAAGAGCACGCTCAGGATTGTGTCCGTCCAGGGGAGGTCCAGGTCGCTTCCACCTGCCACTCGTCCCCGGATGCCATGCCTTACATCGGTCTGACGCAGCAGCACCCTGCCATCTGCCGATATGCTTTGTGGCTCACTCAGGCCGGGGAGGGTTGTAACGACGCGCATCTTTCCGTTGAGGTTGACCGCATAGATCTTGCCAGGTTCTCCCACCAAAGGAGACACGAACCAAAGCTCGCGGCCATCCGGCGTCCAGCAGGCGCTCGAGGCATGGTGTCCCTGCGTGGTGAAGGAGGCGAGGACTGTCTCCTTGCCTCGCTTGTCAAGAACCGCTACTTTGAAGCCCGATCCGCGAAACACGGCGCCTCCCGATCCCGTATAGGACACGTGTTCCCCAGACGGTGACACACACACCGAATAAATGGCTGCGACGCCAGTTCGTTCCACCAGGGGGGTTCCGATCGGATACTGAATGCTGGACTTGTCTCCGGTGGTATGCAGAACCGCCAGGGATTCTCCGTCAGGGGACCAGTCCGCATACACAACGCCAGCCAGCAGTTGCCGGGGCGCGCCTCCGGACAGCGGCATACGAGCGAGCGTGCGACCCCGTCCCAGAATGACCGCCAATTCGTTCTTTGTTGAAACAGCGGCAAGGTCAAAGATATCGTCGGTGGATATCTCATGACCGATTTTCTCGTGCGGCTCCAGATATTGAAGCCTGCGGGGTTCCGGGCCTAAACCCGTGCTAAAGACGACGCCACCGTTGGTGGTGAAGCGGGCATTGCCGATCCCGCCTTCGCGGAACGACAACCTCTGAAAGGCAGCATACCGCAAGCCCGTTTGCCTGTTCCCCAGCCAGTAACCGCCCGCTCCGACGGCCGCCACACCGGCGAGCGTGGCACCTCGCATGAGCCATGTGCGACGCGGTATCGTGGTCACTTCGCGAATCGGCGCGAGGCCTGTCGTGGTTCCGCTGACCCGGAGCGCGAAGGCGAAATCCTGGGCTGACTGGAAGCGGCGCTGCGGCTGCTTTTCCAGAGCGTGCGCCACCACCTGGCGAAGCGAGGGCGGCGTTTGCTCCGGCAGTTCGGGCGCGTCCTCTTTCAGGATCGCGGTCATGGTCTCGACTGCCGTTGGCCGTAGAAATGGCTTCGTCCCGGACAGCATTTCATGCAGGATAATGCCGAGGCTGAAAATATCGGAGCGGTGATCCGCGACGTCGGCACGGACCTGCTCAGGACTCATGTAAGCCACTGTGCCGAGCACGGTCCCGGGGTCAGTCATGCTGACGGTGCGGGTCCGGTCATCCTCCGCGGTGGCTGGCGTCACACGTCTTGCGATGCCGAAGTCGAGGATCTTCGGGGTGCCGCTCTGCGTGACGAGGATATTGTCAGGCTTGAGGTCTCGATGCACGAACCCGGTCGCGTGAGCTGCCGCGAGGCCGTCGGCCACCTGAGCGATGAGCTCGACAGCCCGCCGGGTACTGTCCGTCGGGCTGAGAGGCGCGCCGTCGACGTACTCCATGACAATGTAATTTTCGCCGACATCGTAGATCTGGGCGATGTTGGCGTGGTTCAGCGCAGCGATGGCGCGGGCCTCGCGTTCGAAGCGCTCTGTGAACTGGGCGTGGGAGAACTTGATGGCGACGATGCGGTCGAGCCGCGTGTCGCGAGCTTTCCACACCTCCCCCATGCCGCCCGCGCCAATTGGCGCGAGCAGTTCGTAAGGTCCGACGCGGCGGCCCGACTGCATTAATTCCGGGGCCATAACCTCTCCCAAAGAGTGCGCGGTTGCCGGAAGCCGTTGAGGATCCAGATGTCGCCGTCTTGCACCAGGACGGATGCTGCCACGGACTTTCCGTCGGGCGAAAGCGACAGTCGGGCAGTACCAATTGGGCTGGAGGAGGCATAATCGCGGTCGAACGTGGACAACACTCGATGTGCGCCGGTCTCGACATTCACTTCCGCGAGTTGCGTTCTCTCCTGCGGGGCCATGGTGAGGTACAGGATTCGCTTGCCATCCCGCGACCAGGCAATGGGGCCAACCCTGTCGCCCAGTTTGCGAGGTGTGCCCCCGTGTGCGGGAATCAGTTCCAGACTGTTCGGGCCGTTACAGGCAATCCAGTCAGACACCGGGGACCATGCGGGAGTGGCACACGCGGTTGTGTGGACTGGCTGCGGATGGTCCCCGCTGCCGATGCGCAGCTTCGCCAGTATCGTGCTCTGCCCCAGCCGGGTATGGTTGAAGGCGATCCACTGAGCGTCGGGCGAGAACGTAGCCGCGTAGCCGCCGTCGGGATTGCCACGCGCAATTCGGGCCAGCGCTCCGCCGCCTGCGGGAACAGCCCAGATCGACAGCCCGGGCTCGCAGCCACTACATGTGAACAGGATACGGGTCCCATCCGGTGAATAAACTATCGAACCGAGCATCGGCCGCGATATGTCGTCCGGGAAGTCCTTCGGCGTCACAAGAACCTTTTCGCTGGAACCCTTGCCGTCCCGAACAATGAGTTCGTCGAGGGTGGCGAACACGAACTGATCTGCGCGCGGCGACCAGGCCACGGAATGCTGGTCCAGCTTTTCCGATGTCAGGAGCCGGGCAGGCGAGCCGTCCAGCGGCAGTTCTGCCAGGCCGAAGCCGTGCGTTTGCGTTGTGTACGCAAGTCTTGCGCCGTCCCGCGTGACAGTAAGGCCACTCTGCAAGGTTGCAGCGGGCAACAGTGAGGCTTGCGTACCATCGCGCAGGTCGAAGAGACGCAGTCCCTGATCGCCGCCCGATTTCGAAAGCCCGGTTGCCACTCCGTAGCGGTCTCCGGGCAATGGCCACACCGTCGCATTGAGGCCTTGTGCGTCCAATCGGTATTCCCGGGCTTGCCCGTCGAGGGAGATCCACCAGAGCTGGCGATTTCCACCTTCGTCCGGCATGTGCACCATGACGTGTTTCCCGTCCGGCGCCCAGGTGATGGCGGGCGGTGTCAGGCAGCAAGGCAGGGCTGGCCCGAACGGCTTCGGCTCGGCTCCCGGGGGCGAGGAGAGGCCCACCCGGCGAGTCCGTTTTCCATCGACTTCCTCGGTTACAAGCACAGCCAGCGTATCGGCCACGGGGGACATGGCGGGAGTACCCGCGGCCACTGCCAGCCGCCGCGGCTCGCCGCCTGCGCGAGACACCGACGCGATAAAGCCGGGCGTGTGGGAACGGTCCTGATAGTAGATGCGCTCCCCGTCCGCGGACCAGCTCAGGTACAGGAAGTTCGAGCCGCGAGCCAGTGTCACCGGTGCGCCGCCACCTACACCCTTGACCACAATCTTCATGCTGTTGCCGTCCGAGATGGTGTACGCGATGGAGCGGCCATCGGGTGACCAGGCGGGTTGCGATTCATTCTCCGTCGTTACAGCGAACGGGGTGAAGCGATAGTTGGAGGCGTCGAGGCCTGGGGGCGGCGCCAGCATGGTGCCGATCAGAATGCAGAGTGCGGAAAGCGCTGCTGCCGCTGCTCCGACTTTCCACCACGGCCGTTTCCGGGCTGCTGTTTGAGGCGCCGCGACTGCGGTTCCAGACGCGCTGCTGAAGCGCTCGCGGGCACTGCGCAGTTCCAGATACAGGCCGCGGGTTGTGTCGTACCGATTCTCGGGATCTTTCGCAAGGCAGCGCTCGATGATCCAGCGCAGCGGCGCGGGGACCTCCAGTGGCAACGGCTCGGCGTCTTCGCGGATGATGGCGGTGAGCACTTCCGCCGTCGAGGCACGCTCGAACGCCCGGTGGCCGGTTGCGAGCTCGTACATGACGAGCCCGAACGAGAACTGGTCGCTGCGCGCGTCGAGCTGCAGGCCCCGAGCCTGTTCCGGGCTCATGTAAGCCACTGTGCCGACGATTGCTCCAGGCTGCGTGGAGGTTACCGTAGCATCGCCTCCAGCGGCCGCGAAGGTCTGTTTGGCGAGTCCGAAGTCCAGGATCTTGACCCGGCCTGACTTCGTGATCAGGATGTTGTCTGGCTTGAGATCGCGATGGATGATGCCTGCGGCGTGTGCGGCGGCGAGGCCGTCGGCGATCTGGATGGCGATGTCGAGCAGCTTGCGCACATCATCGACGCGCCGTATCGCAGCGCCTTCGACGTACTCCATGACGATGTAGGTCTCGCCGACATCGTAGATCTGGGCTATGTTGGGGTGGTTCAGTGCGGCGATGGCGCGGGCCTCGCGTTCGAAGCGTTCGGTGAACTGGGCCTGGGAGAACTTGATGGCTACGGTGCGGTTCAGGCGGCTGTCGAGGGCTTTCCACACTTCGCCCATACCGCCGGCGCCGACCGGTGTCTGGAGAAGATAAGGGCCAACGTACGTGCCCTCACGAGCGTCAACGCCTGCCATGGTTTGTTTAGCGAACTCAACAACACTTTAGGGCTGCGCAGGGCGACCGGAATGGGATGCTGCGCAAGCGTTTAATTATAGCGAATGCGTTAGTGAATATCGCCGAGACTGGCTCTGAGGAAGCGCGCCGATACCCAGTTCTGAGCATTACGTGAAAAGGGGGGACAGCACCTCCGGGGTGCTGTCCCCCCGCATGTGCCCTACCGGATCCGTACGTTCACAACGTTGGAGCTCGCTCCACCGATGCTGATCATAGCCGGCTGATCTCCGGAACGTGCGTCGGCAGGAATCCGGACCAGAACCTGATACAGTCCGACGTATCCCGGCGACGGCAGGGAATCGAGCACCTCAACAGCGCGTGCTCCGATGGTGGCGGTAACTCGGGCCGTGGACGTGCCGTTCCTGTATGCCGGGATTGCGCCGGTCAGGAGCGCTTCTCCGCTCGCCGTCTGGCCCAGGCCTGTCGCGAAAAACCACACCAGCTCGTTGGGCTGCGCCGGATGCTGTGGGCTGACAAGGGAGTAGTCAAGGTGGATGGCGGTTCCACCCTCCGATCCGAAATACAACGCCGGAGCAACGGCAGCCACCGTCGCATTCACCGGGTTGCTGGCACCCGCACTCGTAACTACCCTGACGGGCCGCTGACCCGGCGGAACTTCGAAAGGCACCTGGATCACTGCGAATGTCGGTGAGACCATAAGCATCGGAGCCCGGATGCCACCGACCGATACGCCGACACCGGCAAGCGTCCACGGAACGTAGCTGCCCTCCATCGAGCGCAGGTCTTGCGTCAGCCGGGCGAAGTTGATTCCGTAAACTGTCGCGAGACCGCCCGCAGCTACCGTGGTCAACCCAGGGTCGCTCACCGCCGAGATCACAGCGGAAATCTGAGGCGCACCCATGTTCGGGATCGCCAGCGGTGAACTGAATGCCGCCGACGCGCCAGCAGCTGGTGTCAGGGTGAGGGTGTAGAGATCGGGGTTTGAAAGAATAAAGTCAAGATCCCCGGTACCCAGTACGCTGCTTACCGTCACGAATCGGGAGATAACGCCACCGCCACTCCGCAAGGTGACCGGGTTCGTCTGGCTGATTCGACTGTCGATGGACGGACGCGTTCGTCCAGGCGCACCGGTTTGGAGCGCGAGGCCGGTGAACACGGTGGGAGCGGAGACACGCGGCGCCACGCTGATTTCCGCAACGCCAGCCTGTACCGTTCCATCGCCACCGCGTATCGTATAGACGGTCAGCGCGGCGGGGACTGGCGGAATGCCGGAGACAGTACCGGTGAGCATTGTTTCGATGACCGTCCTGTCGGTATTTCGCAGTGGCGCGCGCACAATACCGCCAGGCAACTCCGATGTGTGCAGATTGAGGTAATAGCCGGCCGGACGCGCAAACAGACCTGCCAGAGCGTCTCGCGAGGCAGCGTTCGAGACATTCACCTCAACGCGGCTGCGAAAGTTGCCGATGCCCGGCGCCGGTACGCTGACCGGGTTTGAGGCGCTGATCGGCGTGCCTATCGTCACCGGTCCGGCAACACCCGCGTCACCGGTGTGAATGTGAAGACCGGTGAGAGTCGCCGGGCGGTTCAGGTTGTAGTCGACATCAAAGAACACTTCACCTGAACTCAGCGCGCCTGACGCATCGCGCGTCGCATAAGCGATGATCGTGCCGACAGCGAAAGCGTTCGGCTGATCCTGCTGCGCGGGTACTTCGTTTTCCGGCCGCATCTGACCCAGGAGCACGACCTTTTGCGCACGCTGAAGTTCTCCCTGCAGCGGAGATCCCGAGGACTGCACGTCCAGGTAGTACCTGCCAGGATTTGCCAGAATTCCGCGAATCGCCTGGAGGCCGGTATCAGCCCCGGGTTCGCCCGCAACAAACGACGTCTGGTTCTCGACAGTCGACGTACCAGTTCCAGCAGGAACCGCATCGGTGCTGCTCAAACCGGTCTCGATAACCACGGCGCCGTTCGATCCGACCGCCCCTTCCCGAATGCGCACGCTGGTGATGCCGGCCGCCTGCGCTGTCAGCAGGTTCAGCCTCACTTCAACCGTGGCAGACTCAACCTGCCCGGAATTGCCGCGTACGGTATGAATAAGCAACGTTGCTGTGCTCGCAGGCGCGTTGCCGGCTGGCGTTTGACCGCCCGACGCCAGTACGCTGCGAAACGGCAAAGTTTCTATGTTTTGCGCCCAAATCGCCGACGCGCACAGTAGTCCCGCAATGATTCTGATCAACATCAAAATTCCTCCAATGGCTCGACGGCCGACGGCAAGACGGGGGATGGGTACATCGGGTTGCATGTACACCCTCGTGGTCTGGTCTGTGACTATCCAGAGAGACCGAGCTTCGTGGCGGGTCTTCACTTCGTGATCGGGCGTACAGCCCAGCCGGTAATTGTCGAAAAAGCAGCAGCCCCATACCACGGCGCGACAGATAGTTCGTCCAGTTATCCAGCATCGACTAGTTGTGCAGCCGTGTCAACAGAAAGTAAGATGGTCCGAGGACAAAGCGAACGCAACCTCCGTTGAAGCCCATCCCCGAGCATGCCGCGCGCCTGGATAATCATCATGCCCGCTGACCCAAAGTGCTAATGAGTCACGGCACACGGAGAAACTGGATCGCTGGCTTTATCCTGCTGCTCTGTGTCGCCCTTGGCTTCGGCTGGGGAGTAATCTACAGCCGTTCCGCCAGCCCGAAAGCGCAACGGCGCATTCTCTACTACCACGATCCGATGCACCCGGCCTACCGGTCCGATAAGCCTGGTATTGCTCCCGACTGCGGAATGGACCTGGAGCCCGTCTACGCCGACTCCGGTTCGGCGGCCGACTCCAGCGCCGCGACCGGGACTGCCGGCAACCGCGTTGGAGCCGACATCGTCCAGGCGGTCGGCATCGTGACAGAAGAAGCGCGGCGTTCGGCGTTCGTACACACGATTCGGACGACTGGCCGGGTGGTTCAGGATGAAACGCGCGTCTATCGCGTAGTTTCAGGCAGCGAAGGCTGGGTTCGAAGTATCACGCCGAAGGCTACAGGAACCGTTGTAAGTAAAGGGGACCTGCTGGCGGTCTATTACGGTCGTGATTTTCAGGCGGCTCAGCAGTCCCTGATGTACGCGCTGAAGAACCTGGAAACAGCGAAGGCGGCAGCCGAAGGCAAGGTTCCGGCTGTGTCGCAAAATCAGGTGGATGCGGCGGTGGAGAACCTTCTCGCCCTGGGCGTGTCGGATATCCAGGTCGAGGCGCTTCGTAAAACAGGCCAGACGACCAGGAATATCGAACTACGGGCGCCCATCAGCGGCTTCATTCTCGCCAATAACGTGTTCACCGGTATGCGATTTGAACGGGGAGCGGAACTCGTCCGGCTTGCCGACCTAACCGAAGTCTGGATCACTGCCGATCTCTTCCGCAATGAGTCTTCGTTCGTGCGGCCCGGCAAATCGGCAAAGCTGACTGTGCCCGGTCAGCCCACGTCGACCATTGCCAAAGTAACGGATGCCTTGCCACTGTTCGATGGAGTTTCGCGAACGATGAAAGTCCGGCTGCAGGCCAACAACCCGGGCTACGTTTTGCGGCCCGGTATGTTTGTCGATGTCGAGTTTCCCGTTGAGACAGCACCGTCGCTGCATGTTCCAGTCGACGCCGTGGTCACGTCGGGCACACAGAAGAGTGTTTTCGTGGAGCGTGAAACCGGCGGATACGACCGGCGCAGCGTCGAGACTGGCTGGCAGTTCGGCGACAGAGTCGAGATTGTCTCCGGCATTGCTCCTGGCGACCGGATTGTGCGGTCCGGTGTCTTCCTGCTGGACTCGGAAGCAAGGATGAAGACGACGGTGCCGCAGCGGGCCCCTCCTGCCGAACCATCCCAAACGTCCCGGCTGTCCGAAGTCACGGACCCTGTCTGCCACATGAAGACAACTTCGACAGAACATACGGTCCTGTATGGAGGGCGCGAAGTTCGACTCTGTTCGAAAGCCTGCAAAGCGCGCTTTGAGGCGGATCCGCAGAAGTACGTTTCCGGTTCTCGGCCGCTATGACTGGCCGGATCATCGACTTCTCCGTCCGAAACCGGCTTCTGGTTCTTCTGATCGTTGCGGTTGCCACCCTGGGCGGACTGTGGTCCATGCTCCACGTGCCCTTGGATGCGATTCCCGATCTCAGCGAAACACAGGTCATCATCTACTCTCGCTGGGACCGCAGTCCGGACGTGATGGAGGATCAGGTCACGTATCCGATCGTCACGTCGATGCTCGGAGCGCCACGTGTGAAGGCGGTTCGTGGATTCTCCGATTTCGGCTATTCGTTCGTATACGTGATCTTCGAAGAGGGTACAGACCTGTACTGGGCGCGCACCCGTACTCTCGAGTACCTGTCGGGCACCGTGGCGCGCCTTCCCGATGGCGTTAAAACCGAGCTCGGTCCGGACGCAACAGCTCTCGGATGGGTGTACCAGTATGTGATCACGGACGATTCGGGAAAGCACACGCTGGCCGATATCAGGTCGTATCAGGACTGGTACCTTCGCTACTATCTGAAATCCGTGCCGGGTGTCGCCGAAGTTGCCTCGGTGGGCGGATTTCAGCCGCAGTTCCAGGTCAACGTTGACCCCAACCGGCTGCAGGCTTATGGTATCCCGATCCGCAAGGTGACCGAGGCCGTGCGCGCAGGCAATACCGAGGCCGGAGGACGCCTGATCGAGTTCGGCGGCAGTGAGTACATGGTGCGCGGCCGGGGCTACGCCCGTTCCCTTCAGGACATCGAAGAGATTGTGCTGGCCGCGGGCGCCGATGGCACTCCGATTCGCATCAGAGACATAGGACAGGTGGCGCTCGGCCCCGATCTCCGCCGCGGTTTGGCCGATCTCGACGGAAAGGGCGAGGTCGTATCGGGCATCATTCTGATGCGTCAGGGGCAGAACGCCCTGGACGTCATCAACCGCGTGAAGGGGAAGCTCAACGAAATTGGGCCCAGCCTGCCGTCGGGCATGAAGATCCTGCCAATTTACGACCGCTCTGAGCTGATCGACAAATCGATCGACAATCTGAAATGGACTTTGGTCGAAGTGACAGTGACCGTGTCCCTGATCATTCTCCTGTTCCTGTGGCACATTCCCAGCGCGATCATCCCGGTAGTCACCATTCCAATAGCGGTCCTGGTTGCCTTCATTCCCTTCCGGGCCGCCGGTATGACTGCGAACATCATGTCGCTTGGCGGCATTGCAATCGCAATCGGCGCACTGGTGGATGCCGCCATCGTAGTCGTGGAACAAACGCACAAACGCCTTGATGAATGGGAACGGGCGGGCCGGCCATCCGACTACCAGGGCGTTGTGGTTGCCGCGATCAAGGAAGTGGCCGGTCCCAGCTTCTGGGCGCTGCTCGTGATCGCCGTGGCCTTCCTGCCGGTACTCACACTGGAAGATCAGGAAGGCCGCCTCTTCCGGCCGCTTGCGTATACCAAGACCCTGTCCATGGTTGTCGCGGCGGTGCTGACCATTACACTCGACCCCGCCCTGCGAGTCCTCTTCACTCACGTGAGGACCTTCCACTTTCGGCCCGACTGGCTCAGCCGCGCCATGAATGCAACGCTTGCCGGACGGGTCCACCGGGAAGACGAGCACCCTGTCACAAGACGGCTCATTCAGTGGTATCAGCCCGTGGTCAGGTGGTCGCTGCGATGGAAATGGGCCGTAATCGGAACGGCTCTTCTGCTCATCGCAGGTACCGTTCCGGTCTACCTCAGGCTCGGCTCCGAGTTCATGCCGCAGCTGGATGAGGGCGCATTGCTCTATATGCCGTCCACCATGCCTGGCATCTCCGCGACACAGGCCAGGACTCTTTTGCAGGCGACAGATGCGGCACTCCGGCGGTTTCCTGAGGTGGAGCATGTACTGGGAAAAGCGGGCCGGGCGGACACACCGACAGACCCGGCTCCACTCTCCATGCTGGAGACGGTAATCACGCTGAAGAGTACGGACCTGTGGAGGAGCAAACCTGTTTGGTACTCCACCTGGTCGCCGGAGTGGCTGAAGCCCGCCCTCCGGCACATTACGTCCGACCGCCTGTCCCGGGAGGAGTTGATTGCGGAAATGAACGCTGCGCTCCAGGTGCCTGGTCTGAGCAACGCCTGGACGATGCCGGTGAAAGGGCGCATCGACATGCTTACGACGGGAATCCGCACGCCCGTTGGTTTGAAAGTTTCGGGACCCGACAACGCCGCAATTGCGGACGTCGCTCAGAAGCTGGAGACACTGCTGAAGTCGGTCCCGGGTACGCGCAGTGTGTTCGCCGAACGTCCTGGCGAGGGCAACTTCCTCGACATCCAGTGGGACCGTACGTCCCTCGCCCGCTATGGACTCAGTATGGAAGAAGCTCAGGCCGTCGTTCAAAGCGCGATCGGCGGGGAGAACGTCACCACGGCGATTCGTGGCAGAGAACGCTACCCGGTCAACGTCCGCTACATGCGCGATTTCCGGGCCGGCATCGACGAAATATCGCGGGTACTGGTTCCTGTAAGTGACGGGCAGGCACACGTGCCGCTCAGTGAGCTGGCGCAGATCCGGACAGTAACCGGTCCCGCCATGCTCCGCAATGAGGATGGTCTGCTGACGGCCTACGTTTACGTGGACATAGCCGGCCGCGACCCCGGCAGCTACGTGGACGACGCGCGCCGATTCATCGCAGGCAAGATACAACTGCCGGCTGGAACCTCGGTGGCATGGAGCGGGCAGTATGAAGCCATGCAGCGAGTGCGGGAGAGGCTCTGGACAGTGGTGCCGGTGACGTTCGCTCTCATACTTCTGCTGCTGTACTTCAATACGCAGTCAATCGTGAAAACGTCGATTATCATCCTTGCCGTTCCGTTCTCCGCAGTCGGTGCCATCTGGCTCCTGTACCTGCTGGGATACAACATGAGCGTCGGCGTGTGGGTCGGCCTCATCGCGCTGCTCGGCGTCGATGCCGAGACCGGTGTTTTCATGCTGCTGTACCTTGATTTGTCGTACAACGCGGCTCAGAAGGCGGGTCGGCTTCGGTCGATTGAGGATTTGAGGGAAGCCATCGTGGAGGGCGCGGCAGGACGGATCCGCCCCAAGTTCATGACGGTGCTGGCCATGTTTGTCGGGCTGATTCCGATTCTGTGGGCGAACGGCACCGGTGCCGACGTGATGAAGCGCATCGCAGCTCCCATGGTTGGGGGTCTGTTTACGTCATTCCTGCTGGAGTTGCTGGTGTACCCAGCAATATACGAGGTCTGGAAGTGGAATTTCCAGACCCCGGCATCGGAGCAACCGAATCTGCCCGTCAGCCTATGACGTCGAAAGGACGCATCATTTCGTTGTCCTCGTGCTCGAGGATATGGCAATGATGCACGTACCGGAACCGTTGGTTCGGCGTGACCTGCGCATTTTCCGGCAGATCGAATTTCACCAGAACCCGGACCACCTCGGAGAAGCCGACGTGTACCGTGTCGAGAGGCGCGTTTAATTCGTTGGGCGCCGGCGGAACCGGAGGACCCAGCGGCACAATGTTGCCAGTTGCCGTCCACGCCGGCTCGTTGAACGCCTGCCTGTCGATCACCTGCATGTGAGCGAGGTGAACATGCTGCGGGTGCCCGCCGATAACAGCATTGATGAACCGCCAGATCTCGGTGCTGCCAGCCTTCGGCATCACACCAACCGGTTCGTCGTACATCCTGTTCTCCAGCAGGAGAATCGTGGGCGAGCCAATCGTGTTCGTCCTCTCCACCATCACGATATCGCGCGTGAGGGTTGCCTTCGAAGCATCAATAGGCGGCCGCGCCGGCAGTACCTGCGGAATCGCCGTTGTGTCGGCTGAAGAAACGCTGTTAGCCACCCGGAACTGCATCATTGGCGACGGCGGAGGCGGAATCGGGAACGGCAGGTCGAACGGCAAGCCGTAGGGTGTCTTCGCGTCAGTCGTAATAAGAACGTTCTTGCCCTGCAGCGCACTGAAATCGACAATGACGTCCGCACGCTGACCCGGCGCGATGAGCAGAGTGTCCAGCGGCACGGGAGCGGGGAGAAATCCCTGATCTGCGCCAATCTGCACAATTTTGGCCGCCTGCGAAGTGGTACCCTCAACCTCGAGCCGAATGTTGAAGTAGCGCGAGTTGGAACCGTTAGTGATCCGGAACCGATACTTGCGCGGCTCGACCGCAAGAAACGGACGTACTTTGCCGTTGACCACCGGCGTATCGGTGAAATAGTCAGGCTGCCAGACGGGATGCTCGGTCGTCAGACCAACGGGCGGGTAGCTGATCGAACCATCCGGCCTGAGCACGCGGTCCTGCAGCACGAGAGGAACTTCGAATCGACCCTTCGGGATGTTGAGCGCATCCTCGTCGGCATCGCGAATCGTGTACAAACCGGCGAGTCCGGCCAGAACGTTGAGGCGCGTGACGCCGATTGTGTGGTCGTGATACCAGAGGGCCGTGGCAGGTTGATCGTTTGGATAGTAGTACAGATCGTCGGTAAACGACTTGCCGCGCTGCTTTGTCTGCCGGGTGTACCAGGCCTCGGGGTGACCATCGCTGTCGGGAAGCACCTTGCCTCCATGCAGGTGAACCACCGTGCGGACCTCAGGCATACCTGGTTGCGCGCCGTGCAGCGTAGGGTCTATTGCGTAGCTCAGCAGATGTTGTTCGCTGGTCAGCTCATTGGGGAAGCGAACCTGAATTGGTTCGCCGGAACGCACTTCGAAGGACGGGCCAGGAATCATCCCGTTGTATCCCCAGAGACGCGTTGCAGGCAGGTCCGCGTGAAACTGGTGCGTTGTCTCCCGGATGGGGACTTCATAGGTCCACACGTCGACCGGCGGTCCCCCGTAGCCTTTGGGCGACATCCGTTCTTTTCCAGTCGGCCTGATTACGCCCGGTAGTGGCAGCGGGTCTTTAAACCATGTGAGGTTCGGCGTGCCGGGCGGCGGGCCCTGCGCACGAACCAGGTCTGAAAGCGACAAGTATGCGGCGGCAGTCAGGCCAGCCTTGAGAAAGTCTCTTCTATTTTTCATCGAGAAAGCGTAATTCCCTTGCTGATGTAAAGACCGTTCCGATTCGTGTAAGTAGAAGCCAGAGTAGTGACAAGAGGATACTGCACAATTTCACACTTCGCAACAGGTCAACGTCAAATTATCGCCAGACATCTGAACTTCGGTGGAGAGAGTGACCCACAATACCCTGGAGAACCAGTCGATGCCATACAGTAGATGCCGGGGTGCCTGCGTCAGGTGGAAATTTTGGGCCTGATCGGGAGCCCCCCTTTGGAAAAGTGTCCGGCGTTCGAGTCCCTGCACGCCAACCATCCGCCCTCACAGCATCGGATTGCACGCCTGTGATACATTCTCCGTCCAGGTTAGCTGCTTTTCAATTACGTTTTTCCGATGGGGGTGCTCGTGTTATCGAAACTCATCTTTGCCTTATTCCTGACCGCTCTGGCGGCGGCCGGTCAGGATTCCCGAGTGGCCGTTGCTGGTGTCGTCACCGACGCCCAGGGCGCCACTGTTGTGGGGGCAAAGGTTGTAATTACCAACCTACGTGGCACGAACGGCCGATTTCGCTAAGCAGTCAACCGTCTGGAGTGGCTACTTCCAGGACTGATGGCGCGTGCGCCGGAACCTGACCATCAACCTCGGAATGCGCTATGAACTCGAGTGGCCGCTCACCGAGCGTTACAACCGCTCCATTCGGGACTTCGATGCGAACGCAGCGCTGCCAATTGAAGCCGCCGCGAAAGCTGCGTATGCCGCGACCTGAACGTAAGTCGGAAACTCTCTGTTGTCCCGCAGTCCGGTGTTCGATGCGGAACGAGTGAACTAACGGACCGCCAACATTCCCAATCCATTCCGTATACTTCCGGGCGTGAACGGGACTCTGGGGACAAACAATACCATCACCAGAGAAAACCTGCTGAAAGATTTCCCGCGGTTTTCGGCCGTAAAGACCACCACATATCAGGGATACTCGTGGTATCACTCGCTGCAGGTTCGTGGACAGCGGCGAGTCAGCACCACATTATCTGTAAATAGTTCGTTCACGTGGTCGAAGAACATGACGGCCACCACCTGCGCCTTCTGGCCAAAAATGCTCCCCGGTTCGTCGACGCCATCATTGGCGGCTGGTAATTCGTCTCCATTTTCCTGTTCCAGAGCGGACAGCCGCTGGCGTGGGGGGATGTGATCTTCGCCGGAGATCCCGACGCCATCGCCGCCGAGCGGCGCCCCAGAGCGTTCGGTGTACCAGAAATACATACAGTCCATGGTGAGGCGCTAAACGCCCTCAATCATCCCCAGTTCGGTGCGCCCCAGATGGACCAGTTCAATGCGGCTTTCGGTCAGATTACGGCGACAGCGAATTACCCCCGGCAAATCCAGGGCGTGGTTCGCTTTACATTCTGATCTCCCTCGCCTGAGGAGCGCATTACTCGCCGCTCTGCTGCATCATCTTTGCCACCAGGCCGGTCCATCCGGTCTGATGGCTGGCTCCCAGCCCAGACCCGCTATCGCCATGGAAGTACTCGCAGAACAGCACCAGGTCGCGCCAGTTGGGATCGGACGCATAGCGACTGTCAGCCCCGTGAACAGGGCGCCGGCCCTGTTCATCGCGCAGGAAAATGTGCGTGAGGCGTCTCGAAATCTCCTGAGAAACTTCCCACAAATTGAGATACTGGCCCGAACCCGTGGGGCACTCCACTTTGAAGTCGTCTCCCAAATAGTGATGGAATTTCTGCAGCGACTCGATTAAAAGATAATTGACGGGAAACCAGATGGGACCCCGCCAGTTCGAGTTGCCACCGAACAGCCCAGTCGAGGACTCACCAGGCTCATAGGCGACAGTGTATTCCGCGCCGTCGGTGTGGAACCGGAAAGGGTGGTTCCTGTGGCAACGGGACAGTGCCCGGATGCCGTAGTCCGAGAAAAACTCGTTGGTGTCGAGCATTGTCTGAAGAATGCGTCGAAGCTGATCGCCGTCCACGATGGAGAGCAGTCGGCGTTCCCCTTCCCCCTCGGTCTGCATGCAGGCAACATTGCGCGTGAGATCTTTCCGATTCTCAATAAACCAGTCCAGGCGCCGTTTAAATCCGGGGAGCTTATCGATAATACGTGGCTCCAGCGTCTCAACCGCGAACAGCGGAATCAGGCCAACAATGGAACGAACACTCATCGGAACTTGATTCCCCGCCGGCGTATGCAGCACGTCATAGAAGAATCCGTCTTTCTCATCCCACATGCCAACGCCGTCCTCGCCGAGGTGATTAATCGCATTCGCGATATACAGGAAATGCTCCCAAAACTTGCTCGCGACGTCTTCGTACGCAGGGTCTTCGCTGGCAAGTTCGAGGGCGATGGCCAGCAGGTTGAGACTATACATGGCCATCCAGCCTGTGCCGTCCGCCTGTTCGATATAACCGCCGCCCGGAAACGGGGAGCTTCGGTCGAAGACGCCGATATTATCGAGGCCGAGGAAGCCGCCCTGGAAGACATTCCGCCCGTCCGCATCCTTGCGGTTGACCCACCACGTGAAGTTCAGCAGCAGCTTGTGAAAGATTCGCTGCAGGAACGTGCGATCCCCGAAGCCGCGCCGTTTCTTCTCAATCTTGTACACGCGCCACGCGGCCCACGCGTGCACGGGAGGGTTTACATCGCCGAACGCCCATTCATATGCCGGCACCTGACCGTTGGGGTGCATGTACCATTCGCGAACCATGAGCATCAGCTGCTCCTTCGCAAACTCGGAGTCGACCAGCGCGAGAGGAACACAGTGGAACGCAAGGTCCCAGGCCGCGAACCATGGATATTCCCACTTGTCGGGCATGGAAATGACGTCTGCGGCGTAGAGGTGCTTCCACTCGCGGTTGCGTCCGAACTTGCGGCCGCGCGGAGGAGGCGGTAAACCAGGGTCGCCTTCCAGCCAGTCGGAAACGACGAAGTGGTAGAACTGCTTCGACCAGAGCAGGCCCGCAAAGGACTGCCGCGCCACATTCTTTGCGTCGTCGCTCAGGTATTCCGGAATGATTTCGGAATAGAATTCGTCGGCTTCGGCCTTACGAACGTCAAACAGAGTGTCGAAGTCCGGATCGGAACCACTGGGAACCGGCGCCGAGTTCGTAAGACGAAGTCGAATCGTGGCGCTCCCTTGCGCCGGTACGTCGAGCATATAAACCACCGCCGCCTTCGTTCCAGCAGCATCGGCGTTGACCGCCTCGTGGTTGCCGTGGACGACGTATTCGTGGAACGCGTCCTTCGAGTAACGACCTCCGCCGCCGTAGTCGAACAGCCGGCGGGAGTTGGTTTCATTTTCAGTGAAAAGGAGATCGGGTGCGCCTTCAAAGACCATCCACCGCTTGCCGTATTCGGGCTCGGTCAGCTCGACGGTGGCAGGAGCGCTGCCGTAACGTCTCAGTTCCGGCTTCGGCTCACCGCGGCCCCACGACCATGTGTTTCGGAACCAAACGGTGGGGAGCACGTGCAGCCGCGCCGGCTCAGCCCCCCGGTTGTGGACCGTTACGCGAACCAGAACGTCTTCCACTCCCGCCTTCGCGTACTCGATGAAAACATCGAAGTATCGGTCGTCATCGAACACGCCCGTGTCGATTAGTTCGAACTCACCCTCGGCCCGGCTTCGCTGGCGATTCTCCTCCACCAGTCTGCCGTACGGGAACTCGGCCTGAGGGTACTTGTACAGGAACTTCATGTACGAATGCGTCGGCGTGTTGTCGAGGTAGTAGTAACACTCCTTCACGTCTTCGCCATGATTTCCTTCGTTGCCTGTGAGACCGAACAGACGTTCCTTCAGGAAGGGATCCCTCCCATTCCAGAGCGCGACGGCGAAACAAATTTTCTGATGACGGTCGCAGATTCCGCCAATTCCGTCTTCATTCCACCGATACGCTCGAGACCGCGCGTGGTCATGAGGGAAGTATTCCCACGGCGTGCCGGCGGGGCTGTAATCTTCCCGGACTGTGCCCCACGCGCGCTCACTCAGGTAGGGTCCCCAGCGCTTCCAGTGTTCTGTTCGGGCATTCGCCGCTTCCAGGCGTTGTAGTTCCGGTGTCATGGCTGTTTGCGTCGGTGACACAGGATCCTCATGCTTATTCTCCCGAAGCCCACGCCACTCGGAACTCCGGATAAAGCGTGAGTCCGCCGCAGGCGAAGATGGTCTGGCCTGTGATGTAGGAGGCGTCGTCGGAGGCGAGGAACGCGAAGACCGCGGCAATCTCCGACGCCTCGGCAGCGCGTCCCATGGGGATGTGCTGTTCCACTTCCGCGCGAGCCTGCGGGTTGTCAACCCACACCTTGTTGATCGGCGTAACCACGGCGCCAGGGCCGACAGCGTTTACTCGAATGCCGCGGCCAGCGTACTCCAGCGCCATCGATTTCGTCATGTTCTCCATCCCGCCCTTGCTGATCGAGTAGGGCAGGTACGTCGGTTTCGGGATGATCTCGTGAACGCTGGAGTTGTTCAGAATCACTCCACCTTTACCTCGGCCCAGGAAGTGGCGAACGGCCTCGCGCGAGCACACAAATGCGCCGCGCAGGTTCACTCCGATGACCCGGTCAAAGTCGCTGAGTTCGACGTCCTCGGTTGGTGATGCTTTCTGAATCCCGGCGTTATTGACCAGAATGTCGATGTGGCCCAGTTCCGCAATCGCGGTGGCGAACAGCTGTTGAACCTGCTGCTCCTGCGATACGTCGGCCTGCACCACCACGTGGCGGCCGTTGTTCCCGGCAGACCGTATTGCCGCCAGCGTTGCTTCGGCTTCTTCTTTGCCGGACCGGTAATGGATGACTACATTGGCGCCTTCTTCCGCGAATCGGATGGCGACAGCCCTTCCGATCCCGCTGGAAGCACCGGTGACCAGTACATTCTTTCCTTCGAGCTTACCCATGGCGTCCCTCTTCCTTATCCAGCGAATCAGCCCAGTATTCCCGGCTGTCTTCGGAATGATAGCGAGGTGTGGAATGCCTTCGACGCGGAGCTGACGAACAGACTGTCACTTGACCAGTCGGAGGTACGCCGCCGCATACCTCTTGCCGAACTCGCGATACGCCGCGGCCGTAAAATGCGTCTTGTCGCCCTTGTCCTCCAGACCTTCCGAGGACACGTAAGCCGTCCGCGGCACCCGCTGCGGCAGGCCCTTGTGAGCGCGGTCGACGGTTTCTTTCCATTCACTCCAGGGTGATCCTGCAAAGCGTCCGATCTGCCCGGCGACGAACGGAACATAGGGAGACTGAAGCTCTTTGCGGAGCCGGGCAATCAGGTCGTCGAGCTTGCCCCGATACGAAGGAGCAAGCTGCCCGGTCGAATCGGATTCACCCTGATGCCAGAGAATCCCCTTCAGGACTCCGGCTTCCAGTGCCTTGTGCGCCTTGCGTATCGCATCGTCCCACGGATAGCTTCTGGTCGGCTCGTAAAACACACCCGGTTTCCACGTATCGATGGGGGAGCCGCCGACCGCGGCCGGAATCAGACCGATAGTGATGTCCGGATTTGCCTCAGCCAACGAAACGGCGAAAGTCTTCCCGAGCCCTGTACCCGCCACTGGTTTGTCGAAATGAAGTGGATCCACGGCTGGAACCCATTCGCCCGCTTTATTCAGCATCAGGACTCGCTTGTGCGGCGTGGCATCCACTGCCTCCACCAGACCTCGCCCCGCCATGTTGGATTGTCCAGCCAGCAGGAACAGGTGGAACTTGTCCCGGGGCGGCAACGGCACCGGGTCGGCTGCGCCGGCGCTCACTGCGGTCAGCGTCAGGAGAAAGAGAAATCGGGTCAGTGCTTTCACGGTCTCCACGTTGAGGCCTGGTCGCTCCCTGTCAGAAGTAATACTTCAAAGCGAACTGGATCTGGCGCAACTGGCTGGTGGAACGGATGCGGCCGAACGCCGCATTGGGAGCCGCACCTTGCGTGCCCCATGCGCCCGACGGCCGGCCCCATGCCGGATGATTCGGAGCGTTGAACATCTCCGTGCGGAACTGCAGCGCGTGCCGCTCATTGAAGCGGAAGTCCTTCATTACGGAGGCGTCCACGTTCCATGTGGAGGGAGCGCGAAGGCTGTTGCGGCCGCAGTTACCGAACTGACCCGCCGTGACGTTGGTAAACGCCTCGCGCACAAAATAGCGATCCGAAGTCGGATTATCGGCAACCGGGTTCGCGCCCGCGACGCAGTTCAGACGGTTCGAGTGCGGGAAGCCCGCTCCCATTCCTGCCGCGTCCCACGAATCGGGGTTGATAGGACCGCCGCTCTGCACCGTGGTGATCGTGCTCAGCTGCCATCCGCCGACCACCTGATTCAGGACGCCGCCGTAATTCAGGAACCGCTGTCCCTTTCCGAACGGCAGTGCCACAATGGCCGACGTCACCATACGGTGCGGAATATCGAAGCCAGCCGGACCGTAGTCACACGCGCGGCAGCGCTGGTTCATCAATGTGAAATCGCCGCCCGTACCACGAATCGCGCTGTTTTCGTCGAGCGCCTTCGACCACGTATAACTGAACATCGTCGTGAGCGAACGGCCGAATCGCTGCGTCAGCTTGGTGCTGAATGCGTTGTAGTTTCCAATGCCGTCGCCGGCCAGAAACTGGATCCCGTGCCATTCCGGATACGGCTCACGCGCGTCGAACGGGGTGATGCCGGGCAGGGGCGCATTTGCGTTTCTGATATAAGCCACCTTGCGGCTCTGGTTGCCCATATATCCCAGTTCCAGAGTGGAGTTCTTCGCCAGCGTGCGCTGCACATTAAACAAATACTGCATGGTGTAGGTAGTAGCCAGGTTCTCATCCACGGCCCACGTAAGTCCGGGAGCGAACCGAACAGGCAGTGACGATGCATCAATGAAGTTCTGGAACGTGAGGCTCGGCACGCCCTGTTGATCGATCACGGGATTTGCGCGGCCGCCTGTGGCGCGGTTCAGGTCGAAGATGGAGTTCTTGCTCTCCTGAGAAAAGAACACGCCGAATCCGGATCGGAAGGACCAGTTCGGCGACGGGCTGTAAGCGATGCCGATACGCGGTGCGAAATTGTTGTAATCCGTCTTGACCATGCGGTCGCCCAGGCGTCCGTCCCTGGCCACCTGGACGGGACCAGTAAAGCGGAACGCCAGATCATCGTAAAAACCGCCAGTTCCGGTCCGAACCAGCACAGGGTGCTTCGCCGGATCGGGCTCATTGGCATAATTCGGCAGCGGCTGCCGCAACTGGAAATTGGGCTGCAGTCCCAGCTTGTCCTTCAACGGCTGGTACAGTTCCCAGCGAAGTCCAAGGTTCACCGTCAGCCGCGGCGTGATCTTCCACGTGTCGTCGAAATAGAAGCCCAGCTCATGATTGCGAAACGCGCTTCTGGCAAGCGCCACCGCGCTTTCAATGGTGCTGATATAGCCCAGCAGGAAGTCGGCGCCGTTGTAGCCGCCGGTCAGCGTGTTCGCGTTTCCGGTGAAACTGCCTGTGGCGGTGAACCGGCCGCGGGCAAATTCGTTGCCCACCTGATTAAACTGATTATTCCGCCATTCCCCGCCGAAACGGAACGAGTGTTTTCCGGTAATCCAGGAGAAATTGTCGACTACCTGGTAGTATTTGTTATCGATCGTGAACGGGCCGTTCGCGTCATTGCCAAAGCGGCTGAGCGTGCTGCCCGTGAGGTTCATGTCGGGAATGCCCCATGAGTTCTCGTCCGAGACCTTCACTGAAGTCCCGATCTTCTCATTCGGGTTATCCACGCCGGCCAGTTCCTGCGTGATGTTGTTGAACAGGTAGTTGTAGCCGAAGCGGAATTCATTCACTTTCGACGACGACAGAACGCGCGTGTTGGCCAGCACCCACTGGCTCGCCTTGGTGTAGAGAACCGTGCCGTTCAGTTTCACGCCGGGCGTGGTGGTCAGCTCATCGGTCCAGCTGTAGCGGCCGAACCACTGTGACGACGTGCTCTCATTCCAGTCGATGCGGCTGGTGAACTGTTCTTTGTCCACCGGAATCTTCTGCACCCACTGATAATTACGAATCGGCAGACCCGTCGTCTGCGGAATATTGGGCAGCGGGGCGAAATTCTCCAGCGCATAGACGGATCCGGGGTTGAAGCGGCTGCGCGGAATCTGATTGTTCGGAAAGGCGGACGACGTGATGGTGGTGCCGGTCCGGACGCGAGTCAGTGGATCCTGCAGCGGCGACGCGAAGGCGGAAAAATCACCAGCTCGCATCGCCGGAGTCATCGTGGTGAAGAACTGAGGGGTGGTGCGGCGGGACTTGAACCCCTCGTAATTGGCCATGAAGAACAGCCGGTTCTTGCCGTCAAATACCTTCGGAATCTGGATCGGGCCAGCCAGCGTGAACCCGTACTGGTTCTGACGATACGGCTGCTTGCTGGGCGCAACCTGAGTCGGGCTCTCCGGGTCCTTAAAGAAGTACGGCCGCGCGTCGAGCCTCTCGTTGCGCAAAAACTCGAACACGGAACCGTGGTACTGGTTCGTGCCGCCTTTCGTCGAGACGTTGATCTGTCCGGTAGCGCGCCCGAACTCGGCCGGATACACTCCCGTCTGTACCTTGAATTCCTGCAGCGCTTCCACCGAAGGCAGCACGATATACAGGTTGAAATTGATGTCCGTGTTGGTGATTCCGTCCAGCGTGTAGTTGCTCCACGTGGCGCGAGATCCGGCAATCGACATCGTGAGGTCGCCGCGGCTGCCGCCCTGCCGGCCGCCAATCTGGCCCGCGGCTGCGAAGCCAAACGTGACGTTCGGACTGAGCGCCACCAGGCTTAGAAAATTTCTGCCATTCAGCGGCAGATCTGTAATCCGCTTCTGTTCGATCACGGCGCCGACCGTCGCGTTCTCCGTGGTGAGCAAAGCGGCCGAGGCGCTGACCTCCACCGTCTCGCTGACCTGGCCGACTTCGAGTCCAAAGTCGATGCGGGCCGTCTGCTGCACCTGAAGCTCGATCCCCGTTCGAGTGGCGATCTTGAATCCGGGCTTCTCAGCCCTCACATCATAAATTCCTGGGACGAGAGCCGGGATGGTGTACAGCCCTTCTTCATTAGTAGTAGCGACGCGGATTCCGTTAGTTGCGGTGTTGCGGACAGTTACTCCGGCACCCGCCACAGCGGCTCCACTGGAGTCTTTGACCTCGCCGGTGACGGTACCAAAGGTCTGGCCGGACAGTGAAGCACTCGCGAACAGAGCGATGAGTGCGATGGTCGAGAAATGGAAGCGGAGACAGGTGCGCATGGACCCCCCTAAAAGCATTAGGCTGTCAATACTATCAAAAAAAAGAACCGTTATTGCACGCCCTTCAAACCGACTTCAGCGGCTCCCGCACGGACCGCGCGGGTGTGCATAATTGGGTGAGTATGATTCCACGAAGAACGACGGTCGCGGCGATCGGTCTCGCGCTGTGCGCACTACAGGCAGCCGGGCAGGACCGGTTCGTCCCGGCGCCATATAAGGGTCAGTCGATCGGCGGCGTGCTCGGCGACCGCATGAAGATCAACCTCGAAGGGCGGCTGCTACGCGTTGACGAGCAGGGCATCACCGAGGGATTCCACCAGCGACCCGGCAAACATGCCTGGATCGGTGAACACGCCGGTAAGTTCCTGCATGCGGCCGCAAATACCTGGGAGTTCAGCGCCGACCCGCGCCTGAAAATCCTCATGGACCGTGTGGCCCGGTCAGTCATCGCCGGCCAGTTGCCCGACGGCTACCTCGGCACTTACACCGACGACAAGCGCTGGACCAGTTGGGACGTCTGGGCGCACAAATACAACCTCATCGGCCTGCTCAGCTACTACGAAGCCACAGGCTACGAACCCGCCCTGACCGCCTCACGCAGGATGGGCGACCTGCTCATCCGCACCTTCGGCGACGGCGATGGCACTCAGAAGCGCGACCTCATCGCCTCCAGCACCCACGTCGGCATGGCCGCGACGAGCGTGCTGGAGCCCATCTGCACGCTGTACCGGCTCACCAGGGATCAACGCTATCTCGCGTTCGCCCAGTCCATCGTCAAATCCTGGGATCAGCCCGACGGCCCGAAGATCGTGGCAAGTCTGCTGGCAGGCAACAGTGTGTTTCGTACTGCCAACGCCAAGGCCTACGAGATGATGTCCTGCCTCGTCGGACTGGTGGAGCTCTACCGGGCCACCGGCGACCCTAAATATCTGAACGTCGCCAAAGCCGCATGGGAAGACATCGCGTCGAAGCGCCTCTACATCACCGGCGCCACCAGTGCCCACGAGCATTTCCGCGATGACTTCGACCTTCCTGCAACCAACTCGGCAGACGTCGGCGAGGGCTGCGCCACGGTCACCTGGCTCCAGCTCTCCTGGCAGTTGCTGCGCGTCACGGGCGAGCCGAAGTACGCGTCGGAACTCGAAAAGACCGTCTTCAATCAACTGTTGGCCGCGCAGAACCCCGCCAACGGCGAGATCTGCTACTTCACCCCGATGATCGGCAGGAAGAACCCGACCCCCGGAATCAACTGTTGCGTGTCCAGCGAGCCCCGCGGCATTTCCATGATTCCTCAGTTGACCTGGGGCTCGCTCCGCGGCGGCGTTGCCGTGCTCCTGTACGCCCCTGGCAAAGCCACGGTTGACGGGATCGGCATCGAGTCAGCCACCGACTTCCCTTCCACAGGCAAAATCGCCCTCACACTCGGTCCGGCCGCCGAGAAGCGATTCCCGTTGTTCCTGCGCGTTCCCACCTGGACCGCTCACTTCACAGCAAAGGCGGGCGGCAAGACGTACAAGGGCGAGCCCGGTGAATACCTGGAGATCGACCGCACGTGGAAGCCCGGAGACCGCGTCGAGATCGACATGGACATCATCACCCGGGTCCTCGACGGCGGCCCGTCCTACCCCGGCCACGTCGCCGTGCAGCGCGGTCCGCAGGTGCTGGCGCTGGAGCTCACGAAGAACCTCGCGTTGCCGTCGATCCACGCCGCCGGCCTTCGAAGCCTCTCCCCTCGCCTCGGTCAGCCGCCCTATGTGGTGGATGGCGTCGCCGTGGTGGATGGCCGCAAGACGGCGCAGAAACTGACCCTGGTGCCTTTCATGGACGCGGTCACTTACAGGATCTGGCTGCCAAAGGAAGCCACGCTGCCAGCCCGTGACGCAGCCGTATCGCTGTTCGGCACCGAATCGTCCTCCCGGCTGGCGGAGAAGGAGGGCTCGATCTGCGACGGCCGGCCTGAAACCTACCGCAGCACGAATCGCGGCAAGCCCGCCGCCGAGGACTGGTTCGCAGTTCGATTCGACAGACCTGAGACGATTCGCCGCGTCGTGTTCCGCCACGGCGACATGTCGGCCGAAGGCGGCTGGTTCGCTGACAAACCACGCATCGAAATCCAGCGAGCTGGCTCTCAGAAATGGGAATCGGTCGGCACGCTGGCCAACTATCCCGCGGAACGAAGCCAGTTCTCAGACCGTCAGGCCTTCACCCTGCAGTTGCCGGCACCTGTGGAAGCGACAGCCATCCGAGCCGCTGGCAGGCCCGCCGGATACGTCACTTGCGCCGAACTCGAAGCCTGGCGCTGACGCTCGCTTTTGGTCGGCACACAATTGAGAAGGCCGCATCGGAGGTCCTGGGGGGACCCCGCGATGCGGCCTTGTGCCCTTCCTTAGGGCTCAGATTCCGGCCTCAGCTCGTTCAATGTGGCCACAAGACCACCATCACCGGGCAGACCCCGCGTCCAACGGTTCTGGTTCTGCCTGATGTGTTTTGAACGGATACGGATGCCTGTGGAATCTGCGGCGGGCTCAAAATCGTCCTATTCGCGTCTCACAAATAGGTCTATAAGTTCCTTAAATCCTCACAAAAAAAACAAAATGCCCTCTGGTCCAGTCGACCGGTCGACGAATGAGCGGCACAAACCTGAATTACCGGCTCCCGCAAGCACACTTGACTTCAGCCCGCTCACTTCTCCGACCACTCACTGCACCAGAGGGGCAGGTTAAAAGTGGTACTCCATCAATTCAGTTTCTATCTTAGCAATCGGCCCACCATTGGCAATAGCTAAATAAGCACTAGAAAACAAAAGGTTATGCTGGATCACAGTGTGTGTCCGCGGGGCAGAATGTCTCAACACGGTGTGTCACAACGACACACACGGACACAAAACCGAGTCGTGGCAACAGACGTGTGACACACTTGGACCGGATGCATCCGCGCTTCTTTGCCCTCACAGCGGCTCTGCTGGTTACGACGCTGACGGCCCCCGGACAGTCGGCGGACAGCGATTTTAAGCTTTATACGGACCATCCGCGCCTGTTGCTGAACCAGAAGCGACTCCGCCTGCTGCGTCGCGAGCGCGAACGCCAAAGCATGCGGTGGATGCAGTTCGACACCCTTATGAAGGGCAAAGCGGCGATGCCTGAGCAGGCTTTCGCGTCGGCTCTCTATTCCCAGGTCACCGAGGATGCCGTCCATTGCCGCACCGCTGTCGACGCCGCGGTCCGGCCCGCCACCGATCTGCGCCAGGTCGCTCTCACATATGACTGGTGCGAGGCCTCGCTCACGGACACGCAACGCACCCAGCTTCGAACACGTCTCGAGCGCGCGCTTCGGGATCCCGCCGCCAGCAGTTTCGCCGCTGGCCGCGACCGCGCTTTTGCCGCAATGGTGCTCTCCGACGCCGCGGCGCTGAACCAGCTCATCAACGTCTGGTGGCGCAAAAATCTCGCGCCGGCGCTGGTCTCAGGGAACCGTCGCATCGATCATGCCGACATCTACCCGTTCCTCGAGTTGGCGCACGCCATTCGCGACAATCTGCAAATCGATTTACGGGACGACATCCTGCCCGTGTTCCGCGACCTCGCGTTGCGGCGGCTGCTCGGCTACTACCCAGCCTCCTGGCCCGCCCCGGAGAACGACTACCGCATCCCGTACTTCACCGGCAAGGGCGAGCCCGACCTCCGGCTGGCAGCGCTGACCCGGGCGGCCGAATTCGCCCTCGTCGCCTACGAAAGCAACGCCCAGGAGATGCAGTTTCTCCAGGGCTGGCTGTCGCTCGACCGGTTCGTTTTGAAAAGTTCCTTCGGCGTGGTGTACGAATTCCTCTGGGCGAACCCCTATCAGCCCGGTCTGCCGTTCGAGAAACTGCCGCTGTCGCTGCATGAGCCCCGCACCGGGACCCTGCTGATTCGATCCAGCTGGGACGAGGACGCCACGTGGCTCGGCTTTATCGACGGGTCCGCGCAGTTGTTTCGCGACGGACAGATTCGCCCCGCCCCGCTGCGAGATCCGCTGGTAATCGGCACCGCCATGCTGCTGAGCGGCGCGCCCACCGCACGCGAGTTTCGAGTCGCCGGATCCGCACCCGATATCTGGTACCTGATCGGACTGAAGCCGTCGGCCAACTTCGACGTAGAGGTCGACGACGAGGACATGACCGACCTCACCAGCGACCGCGGCGGCATCGCAAAGATCCAGTTCACCCGTAAGAACGGTCAGGCTGTTTACCTGCACCCGCCGCGGAAAAGCGCCCCATCCGCGCCTTAATCTTATTCGGTGATGACAGCGGTGCCGCTGACGCTGACCATCAGCATGCCGTTACTCTGCCCCAGCACCTCATAGTCGAGGTCGACGCCAACCACCGCATTGGCGCCCACAGACTGCGCATTCGCAGCCAGTTCAGCCATCGCCACCTCCCGCGCATTTCGCAGTTCCCGTTCGTAGGCAGCCGAGCGCCCGCCGACGATATCGCGAATCCCGGCGAACAGATCGGCGAAAATGTTCGCGCCCATAATCGCCTCACCAGTCACAATCCCACGGTACTCACGGATGCTCTTGCCTTCGATGCTCGGTGTCGTAGTAATGATCATGCTCTGTATACGCAGGCAGCCACCGCGGTGTTCCGTGCCAACGCCTCCGGCCGACGTGCTGCAATGAAGACACACAGACCCGCTTCAGGAAGGTAGCTCTCAGATTTGAAGTCATGGACAGCGGTGTGCGCATGCCTGATCCTGTCAACGTTCACGGCCACAGCACAGAAGAAGAACTCCGAATATCAACTCCGTATTCACCGTGCGACATCGCCCGTCGTCATCGACGGCAGTGCGCACGAACCTGCGTGGCAATCCGCCGAGGTGGCCGGCAACTTCTGGATGGTTCTGCCCATGGACACGGAACGCGGCAAGGTCCGCACCGACGTTCGCATGACGTACGACGATCGCAACCTGTACCTCAGCGCCATCTGTTTCCACGGCGACGTGGCAGGCCCGTACATCGTGGAATCGCTCCGCCGCGACTGGGCCTTCGGCAGCAACGACAACTTCATCTTCTTCATCGACACGTTCAACGACCTGACCAACGGCTACACCTTCGGCGTGAACGCCGCCGGAGCGCAGTGGGACGGCCTGCTCTACGAAGGCGGCAGGGCAAACCTGAGCTGGGATAACAAGTGGACCTCAGCCGTGAAGACGTACGAGGATCGCTACGAACTGGAAATCGCCATCCCGTTCACCACCATGCGCTACAAAGCGGGCGTTGCCGAGTGGGGCATCAATTTCAGCCGCCTCGACCTGAAGACCACCGAGAAATCGTCCTGGACGCCCATCGCGCGGCAGTTCCCCACCGCCTCGCTGGCCTTGACGGGAACGCTGCTGTGGGATGAGCCGCCTCCCACCCACACCCGGAACATGTCGCTCATTCCGTATGCACTCGGGGGCGTGAGCCGCGATTATGTGAGCAAGTCGCCCACGGACACGCGGAACGACGTCGGCATGGACGCGAAGGTGGCCATCGGTCCGGCGCTCAACCTCGATCTGACGGTGAATCCCGACTTCTCCCAGGTGGACGTCGACCAGCAGGTGACGAACCTCGACCGCTTCGAGCTCTTCTTCCCGGAGAAACGGCAGTTCTTTCTCGAAAATGGCGACCAGTTCGCCAACTTCGGCTACGCATCCATCCGCCCGTTCTTCAGCCGGCGCATCGGTCTGGGAGGCGTGCCCATCCGTTTCGGCGCTCGGCTCAGCGGAAAGTTGAACAAGGACTGGCGCATGGGAGTGATGGACATGCAGACCGGACCGCTCGGCGAGGCCGACCTGCCGTCGCAGAACTTCTCCGTGTTCGCGCTGCAGCGGCGCGTGTTCTCGCGCTCGAACATCGGCGTGCTGCTGGTGGCGAAGGAGTCCGCGGACTATGCCACACCCGCACTGCGGCAACAACAGTCGAAGTACAACCGCAATGCAGGCGTCGAGTACAACCTTGCATCGTCCACCAACGCCTGGACCGGCAAGTTGCTCTACCTGAAGTCGTTCTCCTCCCGCGCCGTCGACAACAGCGGCGCGGCATACGCGGGCAACCTGCAGTACAGCAGCCGGCGCTGGCTGATCAACGGTCAGATGGAAAATGTCGACGAGCACTACACCGCCGAAGCGGGTTACGTCCCACGCCGTGGCTTTCGCCGGGCGCTCGCCACCATGGGCTACACGTTTCTGCCGAAAGGCGGCCGCATCCTGAGCCATGGGCCCACCCTGACCAGCAACAACTTCCTCGACTGGCACGGCAAGCTCGCCGACTACGAGACCACGCTGGGCTACACGGTAACGCTGCGGAATCAGAACGTACTTGCCGTCTCAGGCGGTGCCGACTACGTCCGGCTGCTGTCGCCTTTCGATCCCACGAACTCGGGTCGCGAAAGGCTCGCAGCCGGAAGCGTGCATCGCTGGAATTTCTGGAATACCAGGTTCGACTCTAAGCCGCAGAGCGTATTCCGCTATGGGTTTTCATCGCAGTACGGCGGCTACTACGCCGATGGAACGCGGCTGACGCTGACCGGCACTGCCGGCTACCGATTTCAGCCCTTTGTCAGCCTGTCGGGCGCCGCCACCTGGAACGACCTGCGATTGCCGCAGCCCTGGGGCCGCGCCAGTTTCTGGCTCGTCGGGCCCAGGTTCGACGTCACGCTCACTAACACGCTCTACTTCACAACCTTCCTGCAGTACAACGAGCAGCAGAAGAACATGAACGTGAACACGCGCGTCCAGTGGCGCTACAAACCCGCCTCCGACCTCTTCCTGGTCTGGACCGACAACTACATGCCCGAGTACCTGCAACCCGGGCAAAACGTACCCGGGCTGTTCTCAGTGCGGAATCGGGCGCTGGTCCTGAAGTGCGCCTATTGGTGGAATTTCTGATGTCAGGCACTTGCGAGTCCAGTTTCACCGCCGTCTACCCCGCGTCTTTCATCCGTGAGAAAAACGGCCAGGGGTTTCACGTTCGCTTTCCCGATCTTCCCGAGGCCCTCACAGGAGGCGAGGACCTCAGCGACAGGCACGTGCAGGCTGCGGACTGTCTTGCTGAGGCCCTCGCGGGGCGAATCGTGCGCGGCGACGCCATCCCGAGACCCTCACCGCTAAAACGGGGGCAGCACGCGATCAGCGTGCCGCTGTACCTCGCCCCGAAGCTGGCTCTTTACCTCGCAATGCGAGACATGGGCTTGCGCAATACGGAGCTGGCCAGCCGGCTCGGCGTCAGCGAGACAGTAGTTCGACGGATGCTGGACCCGAAGCACCAGAGCAAACCGGAACGAATCCAGGCCGCTCTGGCCGCATTGGGCAAACGGATCGTGGTGACGTTCGAAGACGCCGCCTGAAGGCTACACTCCGCAGCTAGCGCGAAGCCGCCGCGGACTGCACCTGGTAATCGGCGTAGCTGCCCTTGTAGTCCTCAACACCGTCTTTGTCGAAGTGCCAGACGCGCGTTGCGACTTCGTCGATCAGGTCATGATCGTGCGTCACCAGCAACACCGTGCCTTCGTACTTCTGCAGCGCGATGTTCAGCGCGTTGATCGCTTCCAGATCGAGGTGGTTTGTCGGTTCGTCCAGCACCAGCACGTTCGGCTTCTGCAGCATCAGACGGCAGAAAATGACACGCGCGGCCTCGCCGCCCGAAAGCGCGTCGGTCAGCTTCATCGCGTCTTCACCGGTGAACAGCATCTGACCCAGCACGCCCCGCAGCTCTTCCTGCGACGCCTTCGGGTCAAATTCGTGCAGCCAGTGAATGATCGGCACGCCTTTGCGGATCGACTCTTTGTGATCCTGCGAGAAGTACCCAACCGCGGTCTCGTGGCCCCACAGTACTTCGCCCGAATCAATGTCGAACTCCTGCTCGACAGGATCCACAAAACCAGGCGCGTTGCGGATCAGCGAACGCAACATTGTGGTTTTACCAGCGCCGTTGCGCCCAATCAGCGCGATCTTCTCACCGCGCGGAATGCTCGCAGTGAAATTCCTCAGCACCCTCTGGTCGTCGTACGACTTGGAGAGACCCTTGATTTCCAGCGGATGCCGGCCCGACGGACGCGCCATCTGGAATCGGATAAACGGACGTTGGATGTTGGACCGAGCCAGATCCGAGGTCTGCAGCCGCTCCACTTCCTTCTTACGCGAGGTCACCTGCGAAGAGCGGGTTCCGGCCGAGAACCGGGCGATGAATTCCTTCAGCTGCTCAATCTTCTTCTCACGCTGGGCGTTCTCGGATTCGATCCGGCTGCGGATCTGCGTCTTGGCCAGCACCATGTCGTCGTACCCGCCGGTGTACGTGATCACCGACTGGTAGTCGATGTCCGCCACATGCGTCGAGACTTCATTGAGGAAGTGCCTGTCGTGCGAGATCACGATCAGACAGCCGTCGTAGCGAATCAGGTAATCCTGCAGCCAGTGCACCGAGTCCAGATCGAGGTGGTTCGTCGGTTCGTCCAGCAGCAGCACGGCCGGAGTGCCGTACAACGCCTGCGCCAGCAGCACGCGAACCTTCTGCCCGCCCTGCAACTCGCGCATGGTGCGCTCATGCAGTTCTTCCGGAATATCCAGCCCGTCCAGCAGCACCGCCGCGTCGCTCTCCGCGGTATACCCGCCCTCGTCGCCGACAATACCCTCCAGCTCGCCGAGCCGCATGCCGTCGTCGTCGGTTAATTCTGTGTGGTCTTTCTCGTACAGCGCATCGCGTTCCTGAAGCGCGGCCCACAAAGGAACGTTGCCCATAATCACGGTGTCGATGACGCGGTACTGGTCGAATGCAAACTGATCCTGGCTGAGGACGCCGACCTTTTTCGGGCGAGTCACCGAGCCCTTGCTCGGCTCAATCTCGCCCGTCAAAATCTTCATCAGCGTGGACTTCCCGGCCCCGTTGGGTCCGGAGATTGCGTAGCGGCGACCTGGCTGGAACGTGACCGTCACGTCCTCAAAAAGGATTCGGGCGCCGTAGCGCATTGAGACATTATTTACTGAGATCACAATAGTAGGGGAACTACCATTATAAACGGTCCTATCTCAGATTTCCCGTATGCCCCAGCGAGTAGCGTCCCGGCTGCGGCCAGACGCACAGTCCGTGCGGCCCTTTGTGCACCTTAATGCGCGTAATCAGGTGCCCGTCTGTTGTGTCAATTGCGTAAATTTCCCCGTGATATCGCCCGGAAAGCCAGAAAATCTTCCCGTCGGCCGACACCCCGCCCATGTCCGGACTGCCGCCGCCAGGGATCGTCCATGTCTTTACAATCTTGTTCGTAGCGAAATCCACCACCGAAACCGTCCCCGCGTCGCGGTTCGAAACGTACAGGTACTTCGAATCGCGGCTCGGGTAAAGCCCGTGTGCGCCGAGCCCCGTGGCAATGAACCCCACCCGCGTGAACTTCACCGGATCGATAATGTGAACGCCATCAGCCATCATGTCGGCCACGTAGAAGAGCTTCCCGTCGGGTGAGGTCTTGACGTCCTGGGGCATGCTCGGCGATTCGATCGGCATCATCCCGCCGCCATGGTGCATGCGCTTCTTGTTCTTGCCGTGATCGGCCTGATGCGCCTCCACCGGCAGCTTGTACACGCCCAGCACCTTGCGCTGCTCCACATCCACCTTCACCAGTTCGCCCGAAAACTCGCAACTGGCAATCAGCTGTTTGCCATCGGCGGTGAAGTCCATGTGGTCGACGCCCTTGCACGGGACCGGCACCTGCTGCACCAGTTTCATGGTCTGCGCGTCGTAGAAATCGAGCCGTTTCAACCGTTCCGCCACCACGATGGCGTGCTTGCCATTCGGCGTGTAGTACATGTTGTACGGGTCGGCGACTCTGATAGTCCGGCCCTTCTTGCCAGTCACTGGATCGATTTCCGTGATCGTGTCCTGCAGGTCGGCCAGCACCCACAGCGTCTTCATGTCCCACGACGGCGTAACATGCTGCGGCTCGCGGCCAACCGGGAAGGACTCGACAATCTTGAATGTTTTCGGATCGATGACATCCACCACATTGGCCGCGGCGTTCGGCACGTAGATGCGCTGGACGTGGTTCTTTACGTTCGGGTGGAACATGCCCGGACGCGTTTCGGAATAGATGTCGGACGGGTTGACCACCGGCGGCATACCCGGGAGGCCCGGAGGCGCGGCGGCCTGGGCGGCAAACACGGCTGCGACGGCGCACAGGGAGAGAGTTCGATAAAGGCTGGACGGCTGATACATATACGGCTGCCTTCCAGTGTAGCTTCCGCCCGGTCTGAAGAAACTCTGCATTCTCACTCTTTTTCAGTTGCGTATCCAAGGTTGTATGTGGACTATGCTGCTGGCGGGATTCTTGATGGCCGACGACGCCGCGCTCCAACTCATGCGCCAGGTGGCCGAGCGCTGGGAGGCGTCCGAAACCGGGCGGCTCCGGTTCGTCTATTCGCAGCGGGTTCGAAGCGGCCTGGTGAAAACAAACGGAAAAGCAGGCTGCAACGAAGATCGCCGTTACACAGTCATTCCTCTCGAAACCCGCACGGAAAAGAAGATCGATTCCATGACACGGACCTGCGAGGAGGACCGAATGGACCGCGACATCCTCAACAGCGTCACCGACCACTGGGTGAACGACAAGGACAGTCGCGACGGATTGTCAAAGGACCTCTTCCCCCTCCGCGTGGTGGACCTGCCGAACTACAACTTCCGGCTCGCCGGCGAGGGCAGCGTGGCCGGAAGGCCGGTGCGCAAGGTCTCCTTCACTCCGCGGGCCAATGCCGACCACCCATGGGCCGACCAACCATGGAAGGGCGAGATCTGGGTCGACGCCGAGGACCTCCAGCCTGCTCGCATGACTACCGACCTTGCCCACAAGATCCCGCTCGGCGTACGTGTGTTCCTCGGAACCGACGTGAAACAGGCGGGCTTCAGCGCCACTTACACCCGCGTCGCACCCGGCATCTGGTTCCCCGCCACCTATGGCACCGAGTTTCAGATCAAGGTCCTGTTCGGCTACCGCCGCAACATCACCCTGTCGATGGAAAGCAGTGATTTCAGGCGCACCGGAGCGGAATCGGAAATTCAGTACCAGCCTTATAATACGGTGACATGCCCGAGCCCGGAGACCTGCACGAATCCGTAAGCCAGTTCGAAAACCTCGGCCTCTGGCTGCACCGCCAGTCAGCGGGAAGCGTCAGCGGCCGTGCTGCCGGCAGCGGTTTCGTCTGGTGTCACACCACGTGGCCCTTCGGGAATCAGGCCGTGTTGACTGAGCCAGTTACAACCCGCCAGGAACTGGACCAGCAGGCTGAGGCAGTTGTGGGATTCGCCGCAGGCCGCAGTGAGATGTTCCTCTGGGTCCTCTGCCACCACCTTATTCCTGAAGATCTGGCCGCCGGGCTCCCGGAGACGCTAAGCCGGCATGGGCTGCACCACGCGCTCACCACAATGGGGATGGTGGCCCCCGACGGCCTCACGCCTCCGCCTGACGCTGGCCCTGACTGCACCGTCCGACGCGCCGTCACGCAGGAAGACATGCTGGCACTGTCCCGCATCAACGCAGCGGCGTATATGGTGCCGATGGAATGGGCGCCGGACCTGGTGACGAAGATCTCACTTGTGGCAGACGACTGCTTCGCGTATCTGGCCGAGGTCGGCGGGCAGCCTGTGTCCAGCGCCGCGACATTCGTGCTGGATGGCCGGTTGTACGTTGCGTTTGTGGCCACCCTGCCAGGGTATGGGCAGCAAGGTCTGGCCGAAGCGGTACTGCGCGCCTCCATCGAAGCCGCCACCAAAGCGACAGGCATTCGACGCACCGTCCTGCATGCCACGGAAGCCGGCCACTCGCTGTATCGACGCATCGGTTTTCGCGATGTGGCGCCCTGCACGATGTTTGCGGGCAGTCCCAGGCCCGCGGTACCGTAGCACGATCAAGTCTCCCAGGGTCTCCTTGTAGGGCTCCTCGTTTGCAAGCATCGACAAACGGAGGAAACCCTTGCGCCAACTGCTGCTCTCTCGTTCACTCGTCCTGTCCGCTGCACCCGCTGCCGAAAGGCCGCCGGTTGTCCAGCTACTCTCCGACGTCCGGATTTCGCAGCTGCCCTCCAGCCGCATACTCCAGCCGCTCGAAATCTGGCGTTAGGACCGTGTAGCCGGACTGCCGGTCTCGTTGGAAATTCAGCTGCTGTTCTTCCGCGCACGAGGGGTCGGATTTCTTAAAGTCGTAGAGTTGCATCTTGTTGCCGCGCATTCCCGCGTTGAACACCTTCGCGCCAGATGCCGTGCCGTTGTCGGTCAGGAACAGGACAATCGTATTGTCGCGAATATTATTGCTCTTGAGGAAGCTCTCGAGCCTGTCGAGGTCCTCATCGAAGTTGGCGATCATGCCGTAGAACTCGGCAGGCACGCCTGCACGCCGGTAAGGAGCCGCGTACTTCTCCGCCACCCAGAGCGGGCCATGGGGAGCGTTGGTGGCCAGATAGCACAGGAAAGGCTTCTTCTCAGCTGCCCGGGCCTGTATCCAGTTCCTGGCTCATCGAACCAGAAATCCGTGCGGTATCCGGAGAACCGCTTCGCCTGGCCGTTGTCCTGATACGTCCCGTCGAAATAGTCGTTGTCCAGTTCCGACACGGAGACCATGCCGCCGCCCAGATGGTACTTCGCAACGTCAAAGCCACGGTCCATGGGACGGTACCGATAATTGTCTCCGAGGTGCCATTTGCCGAACATCGCGGTCACGTAGCCCGCGCCGGCGAACACGTTGGCCATAGTGGGGACGTCGGTGCGAAGCAGGGAGCGGCCCGTGTCGGTTGCCCTCGCCCGATTGCGAAGCGCATCCATGCCGCTCATCAGTTGGCCGCGCGTCGGACTGCACATGGGCGCCACGTGAAAGTCGGTGAAGCGAACGCTTTCACTGTGCAGCCGGTCGATCGCCTGTGTTTTCACGACGGGATTGCCGTGGCAGGACATGTCGCCATAGCCCTGATCGTCGGTGAGGACGATGATGACGTTCGGCGGCGCGTTATTTTATCGGCTGCGCCTGCGGCCACAGCGGATAGGGCAGCCTCGAACGCCCGCGCCTGGACGTGATTGTGAGGTTCGTTGATGACATGGTCGAAACGGCCAAGGTAGCTGTTGGACGGGTTGCGGTTGGAGACGTTGCGGCGGAAGTTCGTGGCGCCGGCGCTGTTGGGTTCGGGGATGCGGTTGCCCGGGAATTGTTGACGCGTGGCCTGCCCGTTCGCCGCAATGACGGTGGTGGCCGGGTCGAAGATATTCTATGCCGCCCGCCGCTTCCCGACAACTGCCTGAATCGCGGCAGCGCACCACTTTATCGGAGTGGAAGTCCCTCATGATGATGTCCCCCCACTCGGTTGAAGACGTCCTGAGCGCCCTGGTCAATCAGGTACCTGGCGGCGGTGAGAGTCCGCGGTACTTGGCCGACGATCCGAAACCGGGTGCCTCGTACGCCCGCATCGCGGTGGTGCCCAACGTCGGCAGGACCGGCAAAGTTATCCTGATTGGCGGTACGAAGGTGGCAGGCACGGAGGCCGCGGGCGAACTGCTTTTGGAGGTCCAGCAGCTGAACAACATGCCGAGACAGGCACGGCTGATTGGCTGGCGCGTCAGCCCTTCCGGCGGAGGCAAAGTCGGTGGCGGAAGCCAGTGGGAGTCGAACCCACCAGTGACGCGAGCGCCACTCACTGGTTTTGAAGACCAGGCCCGGCACCGGCCGAAACGGGCTTCCTCAACCAGTGTAGACGGGGTCGGCGCTCAGGCGCCGGCGGCCATGCTGTGCCCGGCCTTGAAGACCTCGTCGGCGAACTCGAAAACCTCCGCCCTCGCAAGTCCGCTCCTCTCGGACCCGGAACCAGCGGTCGCAGGCATGACGACCTCGCCCTCGCTCTCGCCCTCGCCTGGTGGCGCGCCAGCCGCGAGGCCGGACGGATCGGGTAACCGGGTCCTCGGCTTGCCGCAATGTTCTCGTTATCATCGGAGTTGCAACGTAATTCCTGGGAGTGGTCCGCAATCGCGGTCTTGCTCATCCTGTTGTCCGCGGCCGTCGCCTTCGAGGCATGGACCCTCGGTCCAACCGTCGATGAGCCGAGCCATATCCTCTCCTCCTGGCTCTGGTGGCACGGGCGCGACCGCCTCTACCCCCGGGACGTTCCGCCCCTCATCAAAATCGTGGGCGGGTCGGCCATCGCCACCCTCGCACTGCCCGTGCCCCCCGATCTCGGCAAACCCGGCGATACCCGGCAGGAATGGGTCGAGGCAGCAAATCTGTTCGGCAAACTGCCCGCCCGGGAACTGCAGAGCTTCCTCTTCCGGGCCCGCATGCCGTTCGTCATCTTCCCGCTGCTCGCCACATTCGTCCTCTGGCACTGGGCCCGCGAGCGGTTCGGAGCCTTTACCGCCCTCGGCGTCGCCACCCTCTGGGCCGTCTGCCCCACCGCCCTGGGCCACTCCGCCCTATTCAAAAACGACATCGCCGCGGCAGCTACCTATCTCCTGTTCTGGTACACGGTCTCGCAGTTCTGGCGCAAACCCGGACTCCTCACCGCCGGAGCAGTCGGATGCACGGCAAGCCTCGCCATCCTCAGCAAGCTGTCCATGCTGTTCGTCCCGGCAGCCGCGCCCCTGCTGCTTTGCGCGCGCGCCATTACACTGCGCCGATTCGGCGCTAGTCTCGTCTGGCCCCTCGTTTCGCTCGCTACGGTCTGGGGAATCACCGCCGCCGCCTGGCAGTTCGATATGCATCGGGCAACCGCCGCCGACATCGCCATGCTGGCAGCCGACCACGACGTCCCTCGATGGTTCTCCACAGCCGTTCAGGCCGTCCGCGTCGTGCCCGTCCCGGAAGCCGCCTGGACCGGCGTCATCTCGCTCATCAAGGCCGATTCGCATCCCGTCCCGGTCTACATGCTCGGTCAGCTCTACCCGGAAGGCAACCAGTTCTACTTCCTCATCGCCACCGCGCTGAAAATGTCCGCGCCCGCGCTGCTCCTCTTCGTCATCGGCCTGCTTGCCGGGCCCCGGCGGCTCCAGCCAGCCGACCTGTTCTGGCTGCTCCCGGGACTCCTCTACTTCTGGCTTGCTTCGCTCTCGTCCCTGCATCTCGGCGTCAGGCTCGTCATGCCGGCTCTCGCCTTCTTCATCCTCACCGCGGGAGCCGCCATGGAACGCATCGGGCGGCGCTGGACGGCCGTCGCGCTCCTCATCGCCATCGTGCTGTCCGCACGCGTCTACCCATACGGCATCGCCTACTTCAATCCCTGGGCGGGAAAACCGGAGAACGCCCTCCAGTACCTCGCCGACAGTAATATCGACTGGGGACAGTCCCTCTCCGAAGTCGGCCGTTACGCACGAAGCCACAACATTGAGAAGCTCCACCTGGCTTACTTTGGCTTCGACAAAGCCGAACGCTACTTCGACCCCGGGCAGATTGTGCCGCTCGCCGCGCCCTGGGACGGTAAGTCCGAAGTCGAACGCCTGGTCCCGGAGAAGGGCTGGTACGCCATCAGCGCCACACTCCTCCCCGGCCACCTCTTCTTCCCCAGATATCGGGACTATTTCGCGGAATTTCTGCGGCGCAAACCCGAAGCCGTCGCCGGTGGGTCAATCTTCATTTACCGGATTGACTAGCCGCCTGCTGCTCGTTGTCGTCAATGCCCATCTGCGACAGCCGGTACCGCAGAGCGTTGCGCGTGATCCCCAGCAGCCTCGCCGCCTGGCTCTTGTTGCCCACGGCCCGCCGCAGCGCTTCCCGGATGATCGACTGTTCGTACTGGTCCAGATTCATCCCCGGCGGAAGAAATCCGGAAACCACCTGCGCCTCCGACTTCTGCCGGCTCGTGTCGATCCGGATGTCGGCAGCCTCCAGAGACTCGCCGTTGCACAGCACCATGCTCCGCTCAATCACGTTCTGCAACTCGCGGACATTGCCCGGCCACTCCCACTGCAGCAGCCGGTCAATCCCCGACTGCGACAACGTGCACGGCCGGCCCAGATCGGCCGATATCCTGGCAACAAAGTGCTCGGCCAGAAACGGAATGTCCTCCTTGCGCTGCCGCAGAGGAGGAATGTTGAGCGGCAGAACGTTGAGCCGGTAGTACAGATCCTCGCGAAAGGTGCCGTTTTCCAGCGCCTGCCGGAGGTCGACATTCGTGGCGGCAATCACCCGGACATCGATGTGCCGGGTCTTGTTGCTCCCCAGCCGCTCCAGTTCCCGCTCCTGCAGAACCCGCAGCAGCTTCACCTGGATGGTCGGCGGTACATCGCCGATTTCGTCCAGCATCACCGTCCCCGTGTCGGCCTGCTCAAACTTGCCCGGCTTGTTGACACTGGCCCCCGTGAACGCGCCCTTTTCGTATCCGAAAAGCTCGCTCTCCATCAGGTTTTCCGGCAGCGCCGTGCAGTTGATCTTGACGAACGGACGGTCCCGGCGCGGCGAGTGGTGGTGGATCGCCCTCGCAATCAGATCTTTGCCGACTCCGCTTTCGCCCGCCAGCAGCACCGTGCCCCGAGTCGGAGCCACCCGCGCAATGGTCGCGAACACTTCCTGCATCGCCGGACTCCGGCCGACGATGTTGTCGAACTCGTAGCGGATCCCGAGCTCTTCCCGCAGCTTCTGGTTCTCCGCCCGCAATTTCCGGACTTCCAGCGCCTTCTGGACCACCGTCAGAAGGTGGTCCAGCGAGAATGGTTTGGTCACAAAGTCGGCCGCACCGGCCTTCATCGCTTCCACCGCCGTTTCAACTGAACCGAACGCCGTCATCACAATCACCGGCGTCGCCGAATTCTGCCGCCGCAGCGCCGTCAGCAGGGACAGCCCGTCCATGCCCGGCAAACGCAGGTCGGTCACAACCACGTCGGCCCGATCGGCAATCCTGAGCGCCTCTTCGGCCGAGCCCGCCTGGTCCACCTCAAACCCGGAAGACTGCAGCTGGAGCTGGAGAATCCGCCGAAGCTTGTCTTCGTCCTCCACCACCAAAACCCGCTGTGTCTGCCCCATGTCCACAAGGTTCCCACAGGGCCAGGACCAAAGTCCCGCAGTAGTAAGGACAGCAGACCAGCGGCGTAGGGGAAGGTACGGGAGCCTGGACTTAGTTCTGTCCCTGGTACTAAAGGCCGCAATGGGGTAAAGTAGTGGTACCCCAGTTAATCTGTGTCTGTAAAGTGCCGGAAATACAGTACTTGCTGTGTTATGCCACGGCGCGGAGGCATTTGGAGGAATCGGAGATTGGTGGCATCATCGGTTCGTGAACGCAAACCGAACCGGTCCATTCCTTCTTCTCCTCACCCTTACTTCCGGAGCCGTTTCGGCCACACCTTCACTCGGTGAGGCCTCCGGGTTCAACGTCTTTGCCCTCGGCAACCTGACGCAACTCGGAGGCGACTCCGAAGGCCCTGTAGCAATCGGAGGGTCGGCGAGCCTGGCCAGCCTGGCTGTGAACGCCAGAAACGTCGACGCCCCTTACGGACTTGTCGTTGGCGGAAGCCTGCAGGCAACCGACGGAACCCTCAACGGCAACCTGGCTTACGGCAGGGCAGCGGAGCTCTCCAGCTTCACCGTGAGCGGCAAGGCTTCGCAGTCGTCGCCCATCGACTTCATATCCGCCCGGATCGATCTCGAAGCCAGGTCCGCTTACTGGGCCAGTTCGCTGTCGAGCGCCTGGCTTGGTAAAGTCACCTACTTCGACTGGGGTGGAGTCACTCTGGCAGGAACCGACCGAACCCTCAACGTGTTCAACGTCGATGGTTCAAGGGTGCGCAGCACCCTGCATATCAGCGCCCCCGAAGGCTCCACCGTGCTGGTCAATGTGAGCGGTAAGTCGAATTCCTGGAGCGGCTTCAAAATGCAGACCTCCGGCGTCGACAAAACCCACCTGCTGTTCAACTTCTTCGAATCGACCTCGGTCGCCATCAGCTCTCTGAGCTTTCAGGGAACCCTGTTCGCACCAAAAGCCGATCTGACCCTGGAGTCCGGCAACATCGAAGGCAACACCGTGGCCAACAACGTCACCGCCACCTGGTGGAGCGGCGAGTTTCACAACCAGCCCTTCACCGGCACCATCCCGTTCGAGAGCCTCGAAAGCGGCGGCGCCCCGACCCCCGAACCCGCCACCCTGCTGGTCATCGGCGCCGGACTGATCGCAATCGCAGCGGCCGTAAAAACAAAAAAGGCGGTACAGCCGTAAGACCGTACCGCCAAAGGGAAGAAGCTTTCAGTTAGCTCTTGCTGTCGACCTTCAAATCGTTCGTGACGCTAAACACGCCCGAGACTCCGTTAGCCCGCAGGTTGGCCATGTTGCGGTCGCCTTCATTGGCGACAAACCCTGTCAGCGTCACCTCGCCGTTCTTCACGATGATGTGAATCGGCGGGACGGGACCCCAGTTGTACCGGCTCAGCGGACCGAAGCCGTAGACGGTGCGGTACGTCGCCAGACGGATCTGGTCGTCAAAGGGCGACAGGGGCAGAACCTCAATGTTGTTGACTACTTTGGTGACGCCCTCGATCCGCTTCACAACGTTCTCGGCGTCGCTCTTCAGCGTCGGCCGGGTCACCTGGCCCATCAGGATCACCTGATCACCGTTCACCTGGAACTCCAGGTTGTCAAACACGCCGAAGTACGGCAGCATGACCAGTTCGTGCCGGACGTCCTTCTCCAGCCCGGTGAGTCCCGCTTTGGACTGCGCCGCGCTGACAGCACCCTGAGCAAATGGCGCCAGCACCACAGCGGCGGCCAGCGTCAGGGCGAAATTCTTAAATACGTTCTTCATAACTCCTCCGTTTTCTGCCTTCGCACTGCTTCATTGGCAGCCACCTGTTGAGATGTGCCGGCAAGTCCACAGGGTCCGTAGTTTACAAAGTTTTACAGGTTCCTTACGCTTGTCGGAAATCGCTCATTGTGGTTAACTGAAGCCTGTCCGTGAACCACAACTCACCTGACCGCTTACGTTACTGGTGGTGGCTCCGCCAGGGTCTCGACAGTTCGCTCACAGGTGTCGCGCCAGCTGGCATTCTCGGCCGCGCCGGATGGGCGCGTTCGGTTGGCGGTGCCTCACCCTACCTCACGCTGTTCTCCCGTGGCGGCTGGTCCCGGGAAGCTATCGACGCCGCGGTCGCAGCCCTCGAGATTCATGAGTTGCCGAGCGCGCGCGGCTGTACCTGCGTCGTCCCTGCCGCCGACTACGCCCTCGCACTGCAGGCCGCCGCTCCGTTCGCCGATTCCGAGATGTCCGTGGCGCGCAAGCTCGGAGCCACGGAAGACGAAATCGAGCGTCTCTGCGAACGCGTCCTTAACGTCCTCGAAAGCGGCTCGCTCGATCCGGAAGCAATCCGCTCGGCTGCCGGCGATGCGGTGAAGAACTTCGGACCCGAAGGACAGAAGAAAGGTCTCAGCACGACGATGCCGGTCGCGCTCGGCCGCCTGCAGGTTCGTGGGCAGATCCGCCGTGTTCCGATCAATGGCCGGCTCGATCAGCAGCGCTGCCGCTACGCGCTCTGGAGCCCCGGGCCGATCGGTGAATCGCGGCTGAGTACCGAACAAATCGGGACGGAGCTGGCTCGGCGTTATTTCCGCTGGATCGGCCCAGCGACACTGGCCGAGTTCCAGTGGTTCTCCGGGCTCGGCGTGAAGGCCGCGAAAGCGTCGCTCGCGTCGCTCGATCTGGTACCGCTGGAAGAAAGCAGCAATCGTCTGCTGTTTGCCGAGGATCGCGAGGCGCTCGCTTCGCTGAACGTTCCGACTCAGCCGCGGTACTCTTTGATCGGTTCCCTTGACAGCATCAGTCTGTTGCGCCGGGATTTGCGAGGGCTGCTGGCCGAAGAAGATCTGGACCGTCCGGTGATGGAGGACAATAAGGTTCGGCCTCTCGGCGGCCTGGCGGATTTGCCTTCCAACGCGATACTCGATCGTGGCCGTGTGGTCGGCTTGTGGGAATACGATCCATACGGCGACGGAGCTGTCGCATGGATGTCGTTTCAGAAGCCGGATGCCGCGATGGTGGCCGCAGTCGCGCAGACGGAAGCGTGGATTCGTGCGCAGTTGGGGGATGTGCGGTCCTTCAGTCTGGACAGTCCGAAATCCCGCGCTCCGCGCATCGCGAAGCTGCGGGAAAGGGCCGCCGGGTGAGTTCGTGCGAGGTCCGGGTGCAGCCGGGGGAAAATGAACGGAGGGAGTCCGGACCACGTGACGCTTTCGGAGATGCTCGACGCTTTGGAAAAGTGCGTCGACGTGCTGCTCCTCACCAATCAACGCCTTGCAGAGCGACTACAGGAATCTGAAGATCTCGACGCTATTGAAACAGAAGAAATGAAGAGGAAGAAGTCATCGGAGGGCTCGCCATTCGGCCTGTTGTTCCCGGAGCTGGAAGCGGATCGGACGCCGCAGGACTCGCTGTTCACAGCGCCGCAGGAGGAAAACCAGGAAGTGGCAGCGGATGTGAAGCGGAAGCGTGCCCCGAAACCGAAGAAGGCAGCGGAAGAGGCAGTGGCCTGCACGCCCGAGCCTGCCCCGGCCGCCGAAGTGGTCGCAGGAACCGAGTCCGAGGAACTGGTCGCCGGGGAACCTGACGCCCCGAACGCCGCCGAAGCAGCCGCAGAACCCGAGTCCGTGGAACTGGTTGCCGAGGAACATGAGCCTGTCCTGACAGCCGACGCAGTCGCAGAGGCCGAACCAGAATCAGCGATGCCGGACTGGGTGACCGCAGAAGATGACCTGGAATTAGAACCGGTTTTGGAAGCAGGGGCCGAAGCAGAGCCGGAGCCGCCGCCACCCGAGATGCCAAAGCCGACGCTCCGTCCGGTTCTCGTGCAGCCGCCGGTGTCCAACGGAACTCGCCCCCGACACCCATTCGCCGAGTTGGGCAACGTGCCCGTACGCCCGTCAAATGTCGCCAGCGCGTCACCCCGGCCCGCGTCCGATGTACACTGGTCATTCCCGGTGGAAGAGGAAAGCAACCGGCGGCCCGAAACATTGCGCAGGCATATGGAGAAGGCCGGACTTGCCGGTGACGAACTGGCAGGTGCGCTCGGTGTCCCGGTGGCGGCCCTCAATGGTTGGCTGAGTGGAAACGTGCCCGTCCCGGCCTGGGTTTTACCCTCTGTCCGCGTGCTCGAACTGGTAACTCCTTCGGCCCGGCTGGAGGCAAGAGGTACGTTGTCGACCAACGCCGTTCAAGAAGCAGTACCCGCTCGCAAGACCGTGAGCAGCCAGCCCGGCTACCGGCATCCCTTCTCCCGAATCGAGGAACTGTAAACAAGCTAATGAGACCCGCGAACACGAACAATCCAGGCAAACCGCGCCTTGTCATCGCCCACGGCGAAAAGGGCGGCGTCGGCAAGACGACCGTCGCCCGGGTGATCGCCGAATTTTTACGGGCACGTGAAATCAACTTCCGCGCGTTCGATGCGGAAGGCTCTACCGGGCCGCTGCTCCGCTTCCATCCCGAAGACACGATGCCGATCGACATCTCGGCGGCAGCCAGCGTCGCACCCGTTCTCGATTACCTGATGGAAGGCACCGGCAAACGGCTCGCTCTGGTGGATCTCGGCGCACGTTCCGGGGCCGATCTGAAGAGCTGGCTGTATCGGGGCGGCGCGCTGGAAGAAACGGCAGCCGGTCACCTCGGACTGACTCTGGTGTACGTCGTCGGCGGCGCAGTCGACAGCGTCGGACACCTGAAGGAATGCTACGCCGCGCTCGGGCAGGCTCCCGACTACGTGCTGGTGCGCAACCTGGGCGTGGCGAACCAGTTCGACGTCTATGACCAGTCGATGGTACGGCAGGAGATTCTGAGCAACAGCGGCCGTGAGATCACGATGCCGCCGCTGGATCAACACGTCTATCAGTCCGTGGACCGGTCCAGCCTGCAGTTCAGCGCATTCTCTGAAAATCAGGGCGGCACGTTCAGCTACACGGAGCGCCGCTACACCAAGACCTGGCTGCGCGAGTGCTTCGAAG
>Ga0163150_10000846_pt1 | contig 55098 bp, 48 predicted proteins | sample OliLakLV19P2IB_FD_148628 | JGI IMG/M metagenome (GOLD analysis project Ga0163150, IMG submission 148628) | Freshwater microbial mat bacterial communities from Lake Vanda, McMurdo Dry Valleys, Antarctica - Oligotrophic Lake LV.19.P2.IB | ecosystem: Environmental > Aquatic > Freshwater > Lake >...
TAATGGCCAAAGTACTTGCTATTCCAATGGCAAATACAATCCAGGTGATTTCAACTTTAAATGCAAAATCCTCGAGCCACAAATTCATAGCATACCAAGCTACCGGCACGGCAAGACCAAATGCAATAACTACCAGTAAAACGAAGTCACGGGAAAAGAGTGTTACAATACTGACTACCGAGGCACCCAATGTTTTGCGAATTGCAATCTCCTTTGTTTTTTGTTGCGCCATAAATGAGGCCAATCCATACAAGCCCAAGCAACCAATAAAAATGGCGATGCCTGCAAATATTTCAAACAACCTAAACATTCGCTCCTCTTCGCGATACAATCGACCAACATAGTCATCTAAGAAAGTATACTGAAATAAATATTCTGGAAATTGCTCCTGCCAAGCTTCTTCAATGTTCTTTATCGTAGCTGCGGCATTGGCTGGACTGATTTTAATACCCGCATCAAAAAAATAGTTAAAGGGAAGTAGTACAACTGGTTCAAGGCCGTGCTGCAGAGACGCTGTATGGAAGTTTTTTACTACGCCAATTACTAAAATGGAAGAAAGTTTGTTAGCCACGGGCTTTCCTTATTATCATCATTCCGACAAAAAAGAAAATTACCTTGAGATCATAAAAACGTTTCTTGAAAAAACCCATGGCATTCGCAGATTAGGAAGTGCTACAAGGGATCTTGCTTACGTTGCCTCTGGCAAGTTGGAAGGTTTTTTTTAATACAATCTTTCACCGTGGGATGTTACAGGTGGAACCTTTCTTGTTCAACAAGCGGGTGGAGTTGTCACCGATTTCTCGGGCGGTGATAATTATTTGTTTGAAAAAGAATTATGTGCTGTAGGAAATATCCATGCTGAAATGCTGAAAGTAGTTCAGGATAAATGGTGGAGTAAATAATCCTTACTCCACCATTTTATTTTTTTATTCACTTCGTAATGAATCTACTGGGTTTGCCGTTGCCGATTGGTATGACTTGTAGCCAACGGTTAACACAGCAATGATTAGGGTACTGATCAACCCAATTCCAAACACGGCAGGTCCTAACGTTATTTTATACGAAAACTCTTCAAGCCAGGCGTTCATTACATACCAGGTAAATGGTACGGCAAAAAGAAATGCAACCATAACTAAAACAATATACTCTCTGGAGAAAGAGAAGACGATTCCCTTTACAGAAGCTCCCAAAACTTTTCGTACTCCAATTTCTTTAGTTTTTTGATTCGCCATAAAAGTTGCCAAGCCAAATAACCCGATACAACCAATTACAATTGCCATGGTAGTAAAGCCACTTAACAGTATAGACATCTGTTCTTCACTGCGATAGAAATCCGCAATTTCATCGGAAAGAAACTGATACCCGAAAATATTTTTAGGATACGCGTTCTCCCACAAACCCTTGATGCTTTCTACAGTCGACTTATAATTTGAGGGATTTACTTTTACTGAAAGAGTGCGGTAGTTACTTGCGCGATTAAACATTGCAGTAGGTTCAATTTTTTGATGCAAAGAAGTTGTATGGAAATTTTCAACAACTCCCACCACAGGATACAACTTCCCCCAAATTAGAATTCGCTTATCCAAGATGTCATCAGGGTTCAGGAATCCCGCTACCTTCGCGAATTCTCTGTTGACGACATAACCGGTTGTGGTATCAAGGTCGGTAAGATTTTTTCCTGCAATAAGGGCAAGATTATAGAGGTCGATATAATTACCATCTATATTCTTTATCTGAGTATCCTTGCGCTGCTCGTCACTTTCACCCTCTAAAATAAAACCTGTTCCACTTACGCTTCCTGAAGATGGCGGAGTGTTGCTCAAACTAACAGCTTCAACTCCTGCAATGCGAGTTATCTCATTCTTTAGAGTCCTGATCTTACTAAAGTGATCTTCACTTTTATCATCATCTCTCGGAAGGGGCATTGTTATAATTGCATCCTTCCGAAAACCAAGTTCTTTAGACTTGAAGTAATTCATTTGAGTGATAATAACCACAGTGCCAATAATCAAAAGTTGCGATATGAAAAACTGAAATACCACAAGGCTCTTGCGCATGAAGAAACCTGCTGAGGATTTGTTTGAAATCATGTTTTTCATTACCATAGCGGGTTTAAATCCAGACATGATAAAGGCAGGGTAAATTCCCGACAAGATTGAAACAACAACAAACAGGGTCACTAAAAAAACTAACAACGTTGTATTGGCTGGCAATGAAATAGCTAAGTCCAATTCCATAAACGGATTGATATAACCCAATGCGAATTGCGCCAGAACAAGAGCTAGTAGAATGGAAACAATGGTGACGATACCCGTCTCACCTAAAAACTGAGTCACCAGTTGTGCTCGGGTGCTTCCCAGCGTTTTTCGAATGCCAACTTCCTTCGAACGTTTTATTGATTCAGCCGTGGAGAGATTAATGAAATTAATGCATCCTGTTAATACAAGAAAAATACCTATAAAAATAAGTGCGAGAATATTTCCGCGGCTAACCGTGTTGCCACCATATCCATAATAGCGTGTATCAAAATGTAATTCGCTCAAAGGTTGAATGCTGAAAATTCTTTTGCCGTAGTTGTCCTTACCAATATATTTATCGGCAAAGGCCTGCATCCTGGCCTCAACCTGACTAATGCCAACTCCTTCTTTTAAAAGAAAGTAGCATTGATTTCCGCTTGACGTACTTCCCCAGCCTTGTTCCTCATAATCCTGGCGAACTGTTTCGTACGAAAGCATGACTGTAAATGGAAAATCCGTATTGCTTGGCATATCCTCCACAACGGTCGAGATTTTATAGTCTTTGTCACGATGGGTTAATATTTCCCCTATAGCATCCTCCTTTCCAAAATACTTAATAGCTAACGCTTTTGATATTATTGCTTCGTTTGGTTCATCTAATCCTTTGCTCAGATCACCATGCAAGGCAACTCGATCAATGATTGAAAAGAGTGCTTGCTCAGTAAAAACAATACCGTCTCTTTCTTGATATTTTACTGGTTCGCCATCTTTTTGCGGAATTAGTACAAGTCCGCCACCTTCAAAAGAAGTAATGGCTACTTTTTCTGCTTCTTCAAAATCGTTTCGGAAGGCAACAGGAAGTATTGTAGGCACACCCGGAGTATGAAACATGTCATCTCCACTGCCTTCATCCGTTACAACCCGATAGATCCTTGAATAATTAGTTTGAAATTTATCGTAGCCGAGAATCCACGTTATTAATAAAAAGAGCACTATGCTTCCAGCAATTCCAAGTGTAAGTCCGGCAACGTTAAAGAACGTGCTAGTTCTCTTTCTTATTAAATTTCGGTAAGCAGTGGTGAGATAATTCTTAAACATAAGAAACAGATTTATAGAAGGATGAAAAAGACTCTATTAAAGTTTTATCGAAAACTATCTATTCGCTTTTCAAGGCATCTACTGGGTTAGCGATAGCTGCCCGAAGTGATCGATATCCTACAGTGATAAATGTAATGGCCAAAGTACTTGCTATTCCAATGGCAAATACAATCCAGGTGATTTCAACTTTAAATGCAAAATCCTCGAGCCACAAATTCATAGCATACCAAGCTACCGGCACGGCAAGACCAAATGCAATAACTACCAGTAAAACGAAGTCACGGGAAAAGAGTGTTACAATACTGACTACCGAGGCACCCAATGTTTTGCGAATTGCAATCTCCTTTGTTTTTTGTTGCGCCATAAATGAGGCCAATCCATACAAGCCCAAGCAACCAATAAAAATGGCGATGCCTGCAAATATTTCAAACAACCTAAACATTCGCTCCTCTTCGCGATACAATCGACCAACATAGTCATCTAAGAAAGTATACTGAAATAAATATTCTGGAAATTGCTCCTGCCAAGCTTCTTCAATGTTCTTTATCGTAGCTGCGGCATTGGCTGGACTGATTTTAATACCCGCATCAAAAAAATAGTTAAAGGGAAGTAGTACAACTGGTTCAAGGCCGTGCTGCAGAGACGCTGTATGGAAGTTTTTTACTACGCCAATTACAGGGCCAGAGATATTATTAAATCCCGTAGTAATATTTTTACCTATAATTTCTTTTGGAGAGTTAAATCCCAAAGTTCTTGCTGCTTCCTCATTTAGCACATAAGACCATTTACGCTCTGTGCTTCCAAGATTCGTGATCTTTTCATCACTCTCTAAAAACCAGCGCCCTTCAATTAACTCGAGTCCATAAACATCTTTGTAATTTACATCGGCTAGTTTCAATTTGATAGAATACCGATCTGTTTCACCCTTATCAGTGAGAAACATGCCTGTTCCAAAATTATTGTCTGAAATGGGGGCGCCAAGTGAGAACGAAATTCCTTTAATATCATTAAAAGTTGCTAGCTGATTTCGAAAGGCCTCCAACTTAGACGGATTATTATCGGGGATATTTACATTTATTACCGCCTCCTTCCCAAATCCAAGCGATGAATTTCTAAAAAAAGAAAGTTGGCTCGATACAACTAACGTACAAATGATCAGCACCTGCGCAATAAAAAATTGACCCACTACCAGAATTTTCCTTACAGATATACGCGATCTATTATCTGTAGACATGCTGTTCTTTAGCGCTTTTACAGGATTAAAGTTTGACAAAACCAATGCCGGATAAAATCCGGAGAACAGTGCAGTCACGAAAATAATTGTGATCAAGAAGATAATTAACTGCGGATTGTTTAGCAAATTTAACTGTACATCGCGTTCTAAAAAGTTTCCTACAAATGGTGCAATCCACTCAGCAATGCCAACGGAGATAATACCGGCACAAAGTGTTATTAGAAATGCTTCGCTCAAATACTGCCAGGTAAGTTGGTGCCGTTGTGCACCAAGCGTTTTTCTGACGCCAACTTCTTTAGATTTGTGAACTGAAAGTGCTGTTGAAAGATTGATGAAATTAACACAAGCAACCAGTAAAATAAAAGCTCCAATGAATGCCAAAACAATCAGTGTAGATGAATTAGTTGAAGTTGTGCCCGGGTTTTCACTAAACTCTGTGTCGAAATGAATTTGAGAGAGTGGTTGTAATAAATAGGTTTGTCGTTCAACATCTTTAGCTTGGTAATACTTTTTAACAAAAGCTGGAAACTTCTCTTCCATCGACTCACGAGTTTCAGAAGAAGGCAGAACGACATACGCAAATCCGGCAGCATTCAAACCCCATTGATCCATGGGAAATCCAAGAAATTGCTTGGTAACATCCGGAGTTAAGGTAGCGCGCGAAACAATCATGTTTACGTCCATGTGTGTAGGTGTTGCAGGCATGCGGATTATACCCGCTACTTCAAGGTCGAGGAGATTATCAAGCTTAAAATTCTTAACATCTTTTTTAAGAAGTTTCTTTGCAAACTCCTCCGTTAAAAAAACCTTGCCGGGATCAGCCAAATCCTTCTTTGGATTGCCTGACAACACCTCGATATCAAAGACCTCAAAAAATGAAGGTTCAGCAAACATAATATTTGTCACTCTGCTCTTTTCTGCATCGATAGTCATCAATACATCCTCTTGAAAATGGAACTGCGTTGAGATTAAATCAGGGAAATCATTCTTCAACGCTTCTGCCAAGGGGTAAGGTGTAACCGTTGTTTTTTCAACACCTGAAGCATCGCTGGTTGCGCGTACTATTCGATAAATATTTTTTGAATTGGAAAATGCCAGATCAAAACTCAACTCTCGTTTAATAATTAAAAAAATGATAATGCAGGTGGTGATTCCTAATGCAAGGCCAGCCACGTTAATGAATGTGTAGCTCTTGTTGCGCAACAGATTTCGAAACGCAATCGTAAAATAGTTTTTAAGCATCTCAAAGAATTTAACTACGCTTGAAGTCAAGTATGATGCCAATGGGAAAACACAGTTTTCTAGCTAAATAGAATGATTGTTAGATTCCAGCTCGTTCGATTACGTGCGGAATTGTCCGAAGTCGGACGATTAGAGTGAAACATAATTGTATCGAACGATCAGGATCATTACCTTTGAGACATGCTTCAACAGGTATTGATAGTGTTGCTTTTTCTAGGAGCTGCTTTTTATATAGGCAGGCTAGCTTACCGATCTTTTCAAGCTAAAAATGCTTGTCAGTCGGGTTGTTCTAAATGCGGGGCTCTTGATCTTGAAAAGATTGAAAAGCAATTGCAGGAACTCCCACCGTCAAAGTAAAATTTTCAATATTGCTTCTTGTCAGGAAATTACGCGTTTTGCGTAACGCATTTTGCGCTATATACGCAACCAGAAAAGGCACTCACCCATGAGGCAGTGAACAGATGCATGCAGGATATCTTGTTGGAAAATGAACCACACGATTATAACTACCAACGCCTGCTTACTGATCAACAATGGAATTTACTAAAGGCAATTGCTCAAGAGGAGTTTGTTTCTAAAATAAATCAACGAGAATTTCTCAATAAATACAAGCTAAGCGCTAGTACTGTTCAGCATTCCATCAAAGCTCTGGAAGAAAGAGGAATTGTTTTTTATGAAAACGATGCGTATCGTATTTATGATGTATTCCTCGGCCGTTGGTTAGCAATGAAGTTCTAAGCCCACACCTTTGTTCCCTCAGTGCAATTACGGCACATCTCAATCTCATCCCTTGATCGCAGGATAGTTTCGCGGAAAGAATTATAATTTTTACTGCACCAGATTTCTTTAAAAGATTGTTTAGTTAAATCACCCATTACATAATGAGCATCTTTATCAAAACAGCATGGCACCACTTTACCATCCCAGGTAATCACGCAACTCTGCCACATCTTCCAGCAATGACTCAGCAATTCATTTTTAATTGAATACGTTCCGTCATTTTCTTTTTGGTAGCGTGAATATTTATCGATGGTTGGGATTAAGTCCGACCCATTTTTGTAATCATAGATCTGCGCAGTTTTAAGAGCCACATGATCGACACCAATTTCTTTCGCGAGTTTGTGAACAGCATCGATCTGATGTTCATTTGGCTTTACCACCAAAAATTGAAATACGACAAAGGGTGTAATTGACTTTAACTCTTTTTTCAACCGAACAATATTTCTAGCACCCTCTAGTACTTTATCAAGTTTACCACCCACCCGATAAGCCTCATACGTTTCTTGTGAGGTACCATCAATCGAAATGATTATCCGATCCAATCCAGACTCAATGGTTCGTTTAGCCATTGCCTCAGATAAATAGTGGGCATTGGTTGAAGTAGCGGTATAAATCTTTTTTGAAGATGCGTATTGCACTAATTCCAAAAATTGAGGATGCAAATAAGGCTCGCCTTGAAAATAAAAAGTGAGGTATGATAAAGTAGTTGCTAATTCATCAATTGTATTCTTGAATAGATCTGCTTGTAGCATTCCAGTAGGCCGTGTAAAAGAGCGCAGTCCTGATGGGCATTCAGGGCACCGAAGATTGCAGGAAGTTGTAGGCTCAATGGCTATACTGATGGGCATGGCATTATGTGCTGCTTTGCCTGTAAGCCTGGAGTAATGATAACTTGAAAGTACTTTTAAAGCATTCGCAGTACGTGCAGGAGTCATCTTGCGTACCAAATTCCACGTATCGTTCAAATTTCCAATCATACATCAAAGTTCAAAATCAAAATTACCGTTTGGAGCCTGATTGTTTTATCTTTCCGCACATTTATTTCACAAATGAAAAAAGTAGTAAGCGCCCTATTTGTTCTAATTGGATGGCAAAGTTTCGCACAGCCAATGCGACTATCCGAAAACGCAGCAATTTCAGTTATTACCTGTGGTCCTGGTAACAAAGAAGTATATAGTGCTTTTGGGCATAGCGCTTTTCGCGTTGTGGATACTGATTTGGGAATCGATTACGCCTATAATTACGGAGTGTTTGATTTCGACAAGCCTAATTTCTACCTAAACTTTGCGCGCGGAAGAAACTACTATATGCTGGCTGTATATGATTATGAGAATTTTGAATGGCCTTACATGCGCGACAAACGATTCGTTCACGAGCAAGTATTGGAATTAACTCAAGGTCAGAAAGAAAAGATTTTCACATTTCTAATGTGGAATGCAAGACCAGAAAACAGAACCTACCGTTATGATTATTACCATGATAATTGTGCCACAAAAATTCGGGATGTTTTAATTCAGCAACTGGGTAGTGATCTACAAGTTGATAGTACTTTTTTTAATCTATCACATTCCTTTCGTGAAAAGACAGATGAATATTTGGATTTACTACCATGGGGGGATTTAGGAATTGATATTTGTCTGGGCCTGCCCATCGACCGGAAAATGAGCCGGAATGAATACATGTTCTTACCGGATTACATCGAATCATTTGTAGATCACATGAAAATAAAATCAGATAGCAGCATTGTATCCCTGGTAAAGAAAAAAAATATTATCAATGCAGACACACAGGATAAATCAAAAATTGCATTCGTACATCCTTGGATCGCTTTTACATCATTATTGGTCGCTATTGTTTTATTCTCGTGGCTTGATTGGAGTCGAAAAAAATTAAGCAGATGGTTGGATGTAACCCTGTTTACTGTTGTTGGGCTGATTGGGGTACTACTAACAACATTATGGCTCTTTACAGATCATCACGATGCTGCCCGAAATTTCAATCTTCTGTGGGCATTTCCGCTTCACTTTTTTGCAGGAGTGTTCTTAATTAAAAAGAGACCAGCCCCCTTTTTAGCAAAATATTTTCAAATTAGCACGATAGTACTAGTCGCAACACTTCTGTTTTGGTGGCTGCTTCCGCAGCAACTGAACGTATTCTTAATTCCGCTAGTAATTGCCCTTGCTATCCGATCATTCCTGATCTCAAAGCTGCTTATCAACTAAAATTACATGTGTATCGGTCGGTTAGCAGTAGCTGCTAAACAAGCCTCTTTCACAGCTTCCATGTAGGTTGGATGCGCATGTGAAGTACGTGCAATATCTTCTGCGGAAGCGCGGAACTCCATGGCAGTAACTCCTGCCGCAATCATGTCGGCTGCGCGGGCACCAATAATATGAACACCCAAAATTTCATCCGTATTTTTATCGGCTAATATTTTTACAAAGCCATCTAAGTCCATGGATGCACGCGCACGCCCTAGTGCTTTGTAAGGAAAACTACCAGTCTTATACGCTCTGCCATCTGCCTTCAATTGTTCTTCCGTAAGACCAACGCTGGCCACTTCAGGCCACGTATATACCACACCCGGGATAAGATTATAATTGATATGTGGCTTTTGTCCGGCTAATTGCTCTGCAACCAACACGCCTTCTTCTTCAGCTTTGTGCGCTAACATAGCTCCGCGGATTACATCGCCAAGAGCATACACATTATCAACTTTCGTTTTAAGATGATCGTCAACCGGAATTTTACCTTTATCTAATTCTATTCCGATTTTATCTAATCCCAATCCCTCGGTATAAGGTCTGCGACCGACACTCACTAAGCAATAATCACCCTTCAATTCAATGGCAGCACCCCCATTCCTTGGCTCAGCCATCAGCACAACTTCTTTTCCTTTATTTTCAACAGCTGTCACCTTATGACTCATGTAAAATGCCATACCCAACTTCTTGGTAGACTTCATAAGTTCTTTACCTAAAGCCAAATCCATAGTTGGAATCAAACTGTCCATATACTCAACCACCGTTACTTTCGATCCTATGCGTGCATATACAGAACCTAACTCCATCCCAATTACACCACCACCAATTACGATTAAGTGTTTAGGAACTTCTTTTAACTCTAAAGCTTCTGTACTCGAAATAATTCTTTTCTTATCGAAAGGAGCAAAAGGCAACGGTGTAGGCTTAGATCCGGTAGCGATAATTACTTTCTCTGTAGTGATCTGTGATTCTTTTCCATCTTTACCTACAATTTTGATCGTGTTCTTATCAATGAACGAACCAACACCTGTGTGAACTTCAATTTTATTTTTCTTCATCAGGTAGGCGATACCATCCACATTGGCCTTCACAACACCCGATTTCCGTTTAATCATTTGAATGATATTTACCTTGGGCTCATTGATATCAATACCATGCTCCTTAAATGTATGTGCGGCATTGTGAAAATGCTCTGAAGAGTCAAGCAATGCTTTCGATGGAATGCAACCAACATTTAAACAGGTACCACCAAGGGTGTCATACTTTTCAATAAGGGCTGTTTTAAAACCAAGTTGTGCGCAGCGAATGGCGGCAACATATCCACCCGGGCCTGATCCAATTACTGTTACGTTGTATTGCATAATCTGAAAAATTACTTTATAAATTCCTTTATTTTCAAAATTGATGAATGATTCGTACTGTTGGTGAAGAAATTCTTGAAAGCTGTCAGCTTACGTTTATTTCTAGCAAAGCCTAGCATTTCGTGTAATTCCTCTTCATTATTCGACAAACGATATTGACTGCTAGTTAAATCAATTTTTAACTCTTGGGCTATTCTGATCGACCAAGCTTCAATGTTAGGTCGAATCAGTACTAATTTATTCTCCGTCTTAGGAATATCAAATAATATCAAATATAAGTCTTCGTATACCATTCGTTTTGATTGAATAAGCTCACGAATAAACTTTGGTTGAAATTCTTTTGGATCTTCATCGGCAAAGCCAATTGAATTGCTATTTTTTTCAAGTTTGTTACAAACATTTCCTTTACTAAACGAATGATCCAATTGTTTAGCTGATAATCCTAAACTCTGAAGGAAAGCTTGGTCTGAGTAGCACTCGAAATAAATCATTGAGCCAGCAATAGTTTATCAAAGTTTAAAAAAACATCACTCCCTAAATCAAGAACATTTTCAATTCCCTCTGAGGATAAGGGGCGGATTTTCGTATTGTAATTCTCCGTATAGACTAAATTTACCGTGAGGTTATCCATTGGGGTCTTCTCAATAATTGAATTAAGTAGATTAGAATTGTGGGTAATTATAAAGAATTGATTTTCGTCATGCCTAGCAATCATTTCTGCTAATGCCTTTGTATAAAAAGGAAAAGTGTTGGCTTCAGGCTCCTCAAGTAGAATTGTTGCGTTATTGTTCGACTTGATAATTGCCAAATAATAAATAATTCTCTTAACCGTATCAGACATCGAGACCAAAGGAAAAGATAAAAAAGAGCCATTAGTTTCTCTTATAATTTCGAAGTCACTCTCAAATGGTTTAATCAATAACTTGAAGCCTAAATCTTCTAATAAATCCTTGACCATAGATTCAAGTTCTTTGTTTGAAAGCAGAACTGAAGGTAGATTTTCTCCAAATGGCGGTTCTAAATATGATCTATCACTTCGATCAAAAACTACACTAGGATTGTATTTATAGAGCAAGATCTTAGGGGCTCTTTGTAAACTTGTGAAATTATAATTCAATTTTCCTCTTAGGTTATAATGCGCCTTAAATGGAGATTCAATATCGAAAATACTCTCAATTATAAACTCATCCGATTCTACCCAGCATCTAGAAATTAAATCTCCTGCTCTTACAATTATTTCCCTTTTAGTGTCATAATCATGAAATAAGTGTGAAATTTCGTGGAATCTAATAAATTTAGATAAGTCCTTATGAAAGTTTAACAGGGAAAATGCTTCAAAAAGATTTGACTTGCCAGTATTTGCATCTCCAATAAAAAGATTCACTCGCTTGCAGTCAAATTGCAAATCTTTTACAGTCTTAAAGTTTTTTATGGAAATACTTGGTATCATTATCGAAAAATCAAATACCTAAAATCAGTCTTCCCGGATCTTCCAACAACTCTTTCACCCGCACCAAGAAACTTACAGACTCGCGACCATCTACAATCCGGTGATCGTAAGAAAGAGCCAGATACATGATTGGCCTAATTACAATCTCTCCTTTTTGAACAACGGCACGCTCAACAATATTATGCATTCCAAGAATTGCAGACTGCGGAGGATTTAAAATTGGCGTAGATAGCATAGAACCAAATACACCACCATTGGTGATGGAGAATGTTCCGCCTTGCATTTCATCAATGGAAAGTTTTCCATCACGACCTTTGGTTGCCAAACGAACTACTTCAGCTTCAATTTGATCAAAAGAAAGTGATTCCGCATTTCTAATTACCGGCACCACTAATCCACGTGGTGTCGAAACAGCAATTGAAACATCACAATAGTCATGGTATAAAACCTCATCCCCATTTACCTGCGCGTTCACGGCTGGAAATTCTTTCAATGCCATACAAACTGCTTTGGTAAAGAACGACATGAAGCCAAGGCCTACACCATACTTTTCTTTGAACTTATCTTTGTATCGCGAACGCAAATCCATCACCGGCTTCATATCAACCTCGTTGAAGGTTGTAAGCATAGCCGTTTCATTCTTTACAGAAACTAAACGCTTCGCGATAGTCCTGCGAAGTGAAGACATCTTCTCACTGCGTTTGTTTCTGCCACCGCCAGAAGTAATTACTGGCGCTGTGGCAGCAGTTTTAGGCGCCTCTGGTTTAGCTGATGATTGCTGAGCTTTGGTTGCATCCTCTTTTGTAATTCTACCGCCAACACCCGTTCCTGAAACTTGTGAAGCAGAGATTCCTTTTTCATCTAAAATTTTTCCTGCCGCTGGAGAAGGATGACCCGATGCATAGGATTTATCTCCTGATGCAGCAGTTTCTGTTTTCTCAGTCTTTGCTGCCGGTGTGGAAGAAGAACCGCCTTCTGTGATTTCAATTTTACAAATCAATCCACCGATTGGAAGAACCGTTCCTTCTTTAGCCACAATCTTTAATATTCCATTCGCTTCTGCAGGCAACTCGAAGGTTGCTTTATCAGATTCTACTTCAGCTATAATTTCATCAAGCGCAACTGTATCTCCATCTTTCTTTAACCAGGTTGAAATTGTCACTTCTGTTATCGATTCACCGACAGCTGGCACTTTCATTTCCTTAACTCCACCAGTCGCTTTAGGTGCCTCTGATTTCGGTTCAGCCGATTTCGATTCTTCTTTAGCAGGAGTCGGTGTGCTTTCTTTGCTTTCTGATCCGGCAGCTGATTCATCAATCTCACAAATCAATTCACCGATAGCGGCTGTCTCACCAGCAGGTTTTACAATTTTCAATTTTCCTGCTTTAGGGGCAGGCAATTCAAAGGTTGCTTTATCAGATTCAAGCTCTGCTATCACTTCATCCATCTTTACAATATCGCCATCCTTCTTAAGCCAGTTGGCAATGGTAACCTCGGTTATTGATTCGCCAACGGTTGGAACTTTTACTTGTGCCATGTAGTTTATGTTTTTATTAAAATTTCTATTTTATGGTGCCTTCATATAAATTGGCAATTGGAAAAATTAATTCGTAATCGTTCCAGTTCAGGTTGCCATTATCAATTACGAATTTCTTAAAATTTGACTCCTTCAAGTACTTGGTAATTTCAGGGTGTGTAGCTTTAGTAAGAAATGGTTTAAAGTCAACAACACGATTCGTATCATCATCAAACCGCACTCTGATTACATAATCACTCAGATATTTAGCCGAAACAATTTTTACAATTTTTCCAGGATCTGATAGTTCTCTTACAATTTTCATTTTACTCTCTTGGTTATCCGTTCAAAACTCACTTGTTTTTTAAGCACAAAAAAGTCTATCCATTTTTCAATAATTCTTTCGGGGTATAGACCTCGAGAAAATCATCAAATTTTTTGAGTTCTGACGATTTTAATGACTTAGAATTACCAACTACCTTAATTGTAATCTTACCATTCTCAATTATAAACTCTGCTTTATTCTCACGACCCTCATAACGTGCATGAACATGAACCGGCTCGTGCTCATGCGCGTAAAAAAATATCACAATCCCCAAGTATTCAAAAATCTTCGGCATGTTTAAATTTCAAAAGCCTGATTAACTATTTTCTCTTGCTCCATTTTATGAATCTTTGAATATCCTGTTGCCGGAGATGCGCTTGATTTGCGGGCGCCTAACTGTATCTCAACATCTGGTAACATGCGTTTAATGAATGACCAGTACCCCATATTTTTCGGTTCTTCCTGAATCCATAGAAGTTTTGCATCCTTGTATTTCTTAATCAGTTTGTCCACTTGCTTATCGGGGAATGGATAGAGTTGTTCAAGCCGCACAACAGCTGCATCCTTTATTTTCTTCTTCTGCTGAACTTCCTGTAAGTCGAAGAACACTTTACCCGTGCACAAAATAATTCGCTTTACATCTTTCGCCTTAACAGTAGGGTCATCAATCACCTCAGTAAAAGAACCTGATGTAAACTCGCTCATAGGCGAGGCCACTAATGGATTTCTTAATAATGATTTTGGCGTGAACACTATGCAAGGTTTGCGGAATTCCCACGCTACCTGCCTGCGCAGTAAATGGAAAAAGTTTGCAGATGTTGTAACATTAACAACCACCATATTGTATTCAGCCGCTTGCTGTAAAAATCTCTCTGGCCTAGCACTTGAGTGTTCAGGTCCCTGACCCTCATATCCATGTGGTAATAACATGACCAGCCCATTCATTCTTTGCCATTTTGATTCGGCACTTGAAATAAATTGATCTATAATTGTTTGCGCTCCGTTTACAAAATCTCCAAACTGTGCTTCCCAAAGTACTAATGCATATGGTGTTGCCATTGAATATCCGTATTCAAATCCAAGCACACCAAATTCAGAAAGCAAGGAATTGAAAATCGAAAAGCGAGCCTGACTCTTATCAACATGATTTAGTCCTGAATAAGCTTCATTGGTATTTGCATCCCAGAAATAGGCATGGCGATGCGAGAATGTGCCACGCTTCACATCCTGACCCGACATCCTAACAGGAACATTTTCTGCTACCAACGAGCCATAGGCTAACAATTCAGCCTCTGCCCAACCTAAAACTTTATCATCAAAGAAAGCTGCCTTTCTATCTTTAAGAAGTTTCTCAATTTGTTTTAATGGCTTAAATCCTTCCGGTATAGTTGTTAACGCTTTCCCTACTTTATCAATTAACTCCTGACTAATGGCAGTAACGGGTGACTTATCGAAATCTTCAGGTTTTGCTTTTCGCAGTTGCTCCCACTCCTCTTCAATTTTTTGTGGCTTGTAAGGAAGCGGTTTTTGTTTTACTTCGTTGAGTCTATCCTGTAGCTGATTCCGAAAGTTTTTATCCATTTCATCGGCCAGCGAAGCATCAACACCTTTTTCAACGAGCTTCTTCACATAAATCTCCCGTGGGTTTGGATGCTTGGCAATAATATTATATAACTTCGGTTGTGTGAATTTAGGTTCATCACTTTCATTATGGCCATGCCTGCGATAGCATAGTAAGTCAATGAAAATATCTTTACCAAACTTCTGCCGATACTCAACCGCTAAGTTTGCACAAAAAGTTACTGCTTCGGCATCATCACCATTTACATGCAGCACGGGTGCATCTACAATTTTAGAAACATCGGTACAATAAATAGCAGTACGTGCATCATCGAAATCGGTAGTAAAGCCAACCTGGTTATTAATTACAAAGTGAATTGTACCGCCTGTGGTATAACCTGGTAAACCAGACATCTGCACAACTTCATAAACAATACCCTGACCGGCCAACGCTGCATCGCCATGAATAAGAATGGCCATTGCTTTTTTAAGGTCGCCTTTATATTCTTCGTCTATTTGTCCGCGTGTATATCCAATAACGAGTGGATCAACTGCTTCGAGGTGCGAGGGATTGGGAGTTAGTTTAACATAAATCTTTTTTCCTGACGGTGTGTTAATGTGACTGGCATACCCTAAATGGTATTTCACATCACCATCACCCATTGTTAAATCAGGATTCACATTGCCTTCGAACTCAGTAAAAATCTGTTCGTATGTTTTTCCCAGAATGTTTGAAAGCACATTGAGTCGACCTCTATGGGCCATCCCAATCACCACTTCCTTTACATCAAGCTCAGCTGATTTATTTATGATTGCATCCAAGGCAGGAATTGTATTTTCTCCGCCTTCCAATGAAAACCTTTTTTGCCCCAGGAATTTAGTATGAAGAAAGTTTTCAAAGACAACAGCTTCATTCAGTTTGGAGAGAATTCGTTTCTTCTCATCCAGGTTTGGATTATACTCGTAATATTCTCTTTCTATTTTATTATGCAGCCATTCTCTGATGTCATCATTACGAATAAAGTTATACTCGAATCCAATCGGACCGAGGTATAGCATATTCAATTTCTCAATAATTTTTCTCAGTGTGGCACGAGGCATACCAATCTCAGCGGCCACATCAAACTCTATATCTAAGTCTGCATCGGTCAATCCAACTTTGGTATGGTCAAGATTGATGTTATGATTCCTTCTTTCCCTTACCGGATTTGTTTTTGATTTTAAATGACCAAAAGAACGATATTGAAAAATTAAGTTTCGAACCTGAGTCTCCTTTATAGAGAGTGAGTCATTTGCAGTTGGGCTTGCACCATTTTCCCCAAAGCGTTGCTGCGAAAAATCGTAGCCTTCGAAAAATTTCTGCCAGGTGGCATCTACTGAAGTTGGGTCGCTTTTATAATTTTGATAGAGTTGGTCCAGGTAGCCAACATCTGCGTTCGAGATGTAAGAAAACTTATCCATGTTTGTTTTTAAAAGGAAACCAAATGTAAAGAGGCCTAATAAATTATAAAAACCCAATAATCGCTTATTCAAATATAATGGATAATGAGATACTTACAGATTATTTAAACATCCAATTGCTAAAATTGGAAAAAAAACTACCTTTGCAGTCCTTTAAAAACGGACGTGTTCCAACATTAAAAACGTAAGAAAATGGCAGTAAAAATCAGATTAGCTCGTAGAGGTCGTAAAAAATTGGCTCTTTATGATGTAGTAGTTGCTGACGCAAGATCACCACGTGACGGCAAATTCATTGAAAAAATTGGTACTTATAACCCGGCCACCGTGCCCGCTTCAATTGTTTTGGATGATGCCAAAGCTTTTGATTGGTTAATGAAAGGCGCACAACCTTCAGATACCGTGCGTGCTATGCTGTCGTATAGAGGCGTTATGTTTAAAAGACATTTACAAATTGGCGTTGGCAAGAGCGCAATTACTCAAGAACAAGCTGATGCTAAATTGGCTGAGTGGTTACAAACAAAGGAAAGCAAGATTCAATCTAAATTAGAAACTCTTTCATCGGCTAAACAATCAGTGGCTAAAGCCCGTAAGGATGCAGAAACAAAAGTGAAAGAAGCTCGTGCTGAAGCAATTCGTAAGAAGGCAGAAGTAGCAGCGGCCGTTCCTGTTGAAGAAGCACCAGAAGCACCTGCTACAGAAGGTGAAGTTGCCGTTGAGCCGGAAGCTTAAAAATTCGCTTAACAATATTAAAATGCCAATGCGATTTGTATTGGCATTTTTGTTTCAGTTCAGTTATCAGTAAAATGGATAAATCGTCTTGCTTTAAAATAGGATACGTTGCAAAAACGCATGGCCTTAAGGGCGAAGTGACCGTTATTCTTTCTGAATCGGTTGATCTTAATTCTATCAAGTCAGTCTTTCTTGAAAGAACTGAAAACTTAATCCCTTATTTTATAGAAGCCGCCTCAGATCGAACCGATAAGGCCTTTGTTAAATTTGAAGACGTGGATTCTTTAGAAGGTGCCAATCAACTGAAGGGATGCAGCATTTATTTGAGTAAAACGGAAAGGCCAAAGTCAAAGAGAGGTGAATTTTATGATGATGAGATTGTTGCCTTTAGTGTAGAAGACAAAGAATTGGGACTTCTGGGTTCAGTTACTGGAGTTATGCAATCCGGTCCAAATCGTTTGCTTGTATTGAATTATTTAGGGAAAGAGGTTCTGATCCCCACAAATGGACCTTTCATTCTATCCATAAATAAAACCACAAAGAAAATTATAGTAGAATTGCCCGATGGCTTTTTGGATTTATAGTTACCTCACCCCTGCTCTCTCCGGAGGAGAGGGTGACTGACTTTAAAATATTTTTCTTCTATGAATGTCATCGGCAATCTTTTTGAAACCACTTGCGGGCAAAAAACAAGAAGGTTGAAAACAAAACAAAAGACATTTGCCATAGTATAGTAATTTAGCATCATGCGCATCGATATAATTACATGCCTTCCACGCCTTCTTGAAAGTCCTTTTTCAGATTCAATTTTAAAAAGAGCCCAGGAAAAAGGAATCGTAAAAGTCTGTGTTCATGATTTACGCGCTTATTCAACCAATAAACATCGGGCGACAGATGATTATGCTTTTGGTGGTGGAGCGGGTATGGTTATGATGATTGAGCCAATTGACAATTGTATCGCGCAGTTAAAATCAGAACGCAATTATGATGAAGTAATTTATATGAGTCCGGATGGCGAACTTTTCTCACAAGCTATCGCCAATGAATTAAGTCTGAAAGAGAATCTGATTTTACTTTGCGGTCATTATAAAGGAGTCGATGAGCGTGTTCGCGAACATTTAATAACCCGTGAAATAAGTATTGGAAATTATGTGCTTTCAGGTGGTGAATTGGCAGCAGCTGTTGTGTCCGATGGTATTATCCGCCTTATTCCGGGTGTACTTTCAGACGAAAGTTCGGCCTTGACAGACTCCTTTCAAGATGGTTTAGTAGCGCCTCCGGTTTATACAAGACCTGCTGAATATAAAGGTTGGAAAGTGCCCGAAGTATTGATTTCTGGGCATGAGGGAAAAATTTCAGAATGGAGACACGACAAATCTATTGAAAGAACAAAAAAACGCAGACCGGGGATGTTGTCAGACTAAAGTCTAAAAAATCTATAAAGGAAATCTCCTTATTCTGCCTTTAACACCTATATTTGCAGTCCATTTTAAAAAAGACTTAGGTCATGGCCGATTTAATAAAAGAAGTAGAGAAGGAATTAGCAACCAAAAGAGCTGATTTGCCGGTATTTAAATCCGGAGATACAATTAACGTTCACGTAAAAATCCGTGAGGGTACTAAAGAAAGAATTCAGCAGTTTCAAGGCGTAGTGCTTTACCGCAGGGGAAAAGGAACCAATGGCGAGAGTTTTTCTGTAAGAAAGGTTTCTAACGGAGTTGGTGTAGAGAGAATCTTCCCAATATTAAGCCCGAGCATCGAAAAAATAGAGTTTATCAGAGCCGGTAAGGTTCGTAGAGCGAAATTATTCTACTTGAAAGGTCGTCAAGGCAAATCAGCCAGGATCAAAGAAAAACTGGCTACAAATAAGCCTTCATAAAGCTTCATTAAAACAATTTTATATAGGCCCATTTCAAGACCCTTGGAATGGGTTTTTTATTGGTCAATATCACATTGCAGAAAATGGCTTAGAGACCTATATTTGCCCCTCACTTCAAATAAAATTATGGCGAAAATCAATGTAAATTCACTATTGGGTAAAGACGCTGAATCGCTTCTTACGCACAAAAGCAAAACTATTTTGAAGGATCAGCTTCACCTGCCTGGGCCCGATTTCGTTGACCGTGTTTTCTCAATTTCAAACAGAAATACTCAAACTATAAGAAGTATTCAAACCCTTTTCGACCATGGACGATTAGGAGGCACAGGTTTCTTGTCAATCCTTCCGATTGATCAAGGAATTGAGCACAGCGCGGGAGCTTCATTTGCTAAAAACCCAATTTATTTTGATCCTGAAAATATTATCAAGCTTGCTATTGCCGGTGAGTGTAATGCAGTTGCTACCACATTTGGTGGATTGGCTATGATGTCGCGCAAATACGCACATAAGATTCCATTCATAGTTAAGATAAATCATAACGAATTACTTACCTATCCAAACCAAGCTGATCAGGTCATGTATGGTTCAGTTGAAGATGCGTGGAATTTAGGAGCTGTGGCCGTTGGAGCAACAATCTATTTTGGATCAGATAATTCAACCCGTCAAATTCAAGAAGTGGCAGTTGCTTTCGAGCGCGCTCATGAATTAGGAATGGCAACCATTTTATGGTGTTACGTGCGTAACGCTGCATTCAAAAAAGATGGCATTGATTATCATGTTTCTGCTGATTTAACTGGCCAGGCAAATCACTTAGGAGTTACTATTCAAGCAGACATTATTAAGCAAAAGCTTGCTGAAAATAATGGCGGCTATAAGGCTTTGAATACAGGTGGCAGCACCTATGGAAAATTAGATGAACGCATCTATACAGAGCTAACTTCCGATCACCCTATTGACTTGTGTCGTTACCAGGTGGCAAATTGCTACATGGGTCGTGCCGGACTTATCAATTCTGGTGGTGATTCAAAAGGTTCCAGTGACATGGCCGATGCAGTTCGCACAGCCGTTATTAATAAACGTGCTGGTGGTATGGGATTGATTTCCGGTCGTAAAGCATTTCAACGTCCACTAAAAGAAGGCGTTGAAATTATGCAGGCAATTCAAGATGTGTATTTAGATAAGTCTATTGACATCGCATAAATAATTTGAAGATTTGAAAATGTTTTGATTTGGAGATTGCAAAGTAATCTCCAAAATTTTCAAATTCTCAAATCACTAAATCAACAAATTTTAATTATGCCTTGGTTTAAGCGAACAGATAAAGGAATCTTAACTCCCACAGAAGCGAAGCGTGAAGTTCCTGATGGTTTATGGTTTAAATCTCCAGCCGGGAAAATCGTTCACACACGGGAATTAAAGAACAACGCTTTTGTTGTTCCTGAAGAAGAGTATCACGTAAAGATTGGCTCACAGGAATATTTCGAAATACTTTTTGATAATAATGAATTCACAGAGTTGGATGCAAACATGGAGTCTGCCGATCCGCTAAAATTCACTGATACAAAACCCTATCCAAAACGAGTTAAAGAATCGCAACTAAAAACAAACTTGAAAGATGCTGTTCGATCTGCTTATGGTAAAATGGGTGGACTCGACATCACAATAGCTTGTATGGATTTTAGTTTTATTGGTGGTTCCATGGGCTCGGTTGTGGGTGAAAAAATAGCCCGGGCAATGGATCATAGTTTGAAGACTAAAACTCCCATGCTTATGATATCCCGTTCAGGCGGAGCACGCATGATGGAAGCTGGATTATCTCTTATGCAAATGGCTAAGACCTCAGCTAAAATAGCGTTGATGGACGAAGCGAAGATTCCTTATATCTCCTTGCTTACAGATCCTACCACAGGAGGAGTAACTGCATCGTACGCTATGCTCGGTGATTTTAATATTGCTGAACCCAACGCACTGATCGGGTTTGCCGGCCCGCGCGTTATTCGCGAAACAATTGGCAAAGATTTACCACAAGGCTTTCAAAGTTCCGAATTCGTATTGGATCACGGCTTCCTTGATTTTATTATTGATAGAAGAAGTTTGAAGACTCGGTTGACTACTTTGTTGAAAATGATTCAATAGTCTGTCATTGCTTTACGATCTTATACCTTTTCAAGTCATCACTTAAAAAGTATATACCCGGTTGAAATCCTGATAAATTCATAGTAATTTCTCCTACTCCTAAGGATTTTCCCATCACTCTGCCTAACACATCTGTAATGACTACATGTAGTAACATTTCATTTGATGTCGCTTGAACCGTAATGAAATCATTTGCTGGGTTTGGATAGATGTTTAAGTAGATTTCTTCAACTGCCGTTAAGCTTGTTATAGTCTCACACGCCCACGGCTCACCTTCAACGGGTTCTTGTGGAGTTAAGTCTTTTCCATTAAATCCAGAAAAAGATGGTGGGTATTTTTTAGCTCTGAAATTGTTATCACTAGCAAAATTTGGCTCAGTAGGAAAATAATCCCTTCCCACAATTCCATTTGCAGTAACTGGACTTTTATACCGCCATACTGTGTCACCCGCGGCACCCACTTCAACCAAAACTCCTTGTAGAGATGAGCAAATCAAAAGATTGCCATTTGCCAACATCTCGACTCCCCCCATAATTCTTGAATAAAGACTGCTTTTGGGTGTTGATTCAAATGTGTATGTCGGGTTTGCAGGGCCATAAGCTTGTTCCGGCCGAGAATAATTGAGGCCACTTAACGGTGGAGTAATTATTTCAATACTGGAATAATCAGTTCCCTTATTATTATTAAATAAAATGAAACTCTGTGCGTAAGGATAACCTTCTGCTATCCATTTTACGTCATGCTGTCCAAACAATCTACGATCAGATGGCATTCCCGCTCCATAGGATTGCGGATTGCCCCATCGATATAATAAGTCACCTCCTTTTCCAGAAGAACCTCCAGAATGTAATGCAGCTTCCGCAGTTGTTGTACTATGATCTATAACCCAGATTTCATTCAGAAATGGCGAACTCACCACGATCTGATTAAGTTTTGCATTGAAATCAATTGCATTCATGTGAATCCAATTAGAAATAACCCCTTGCGGCACAAAATTAACATCAACTAGCTCCGGGTGATCGTGTACGACTCCGTAATTCTGCTTTGCGTCATCAAAATCTTGAACTAGATGATCCCATAGTGACCATTGCCATACTATTTCAAAATCAGATGGAGGAATTGGTCTAACTTCTATTATTCGCTCGGACCAAACTACCCTTTCAGCTCCAATAAGCGCAGAATTCCTGCCAGCTTCAAGAGCTTCAGCTTCTGTTTTAATACTCCAAACGTTCATTAAAATATTTCCATTCGGAAGAGGAGCTATATCATGATGAAGCCGATTTACGCTGGTATTTAGTTCAAAAGACCAAATCAAGTTAGAACCCCAACCAAAGATTTCTACACCACCTCCGCCTCCGCCTCCGCTAATGATGTTGTTTTCAAGTCTTTTAGTTCTTACCAAATTCCCATTTGGTAACAGATAGGAAGTATTGCCAGGAAAAAAATTACTAGTCCATTCATTCACTACCCTACCACACTCATCTATCAAATAAGTCTGTTTTGAGTTTAATGGTGAAAATAAGATAAACCCAGCCGCAACCCCAGACTTATTCTGCAAAATACCGGCTATTTTTTGACTCCATGCAACTCCGCTTAACAAACTAAATAATAGGATTATATACAGTTTTCGTTTAGAGTTCATGAAATTTTAGTTTTTATAACGCACAAAAAAAAGGGGGCGCCCACCCCCTTTTTCATTGTTTAAAAATTTAATTAGTTAAACCAGCAGGCCAAGTTTTACTATCTGTTCTTGTTAGTACTGATCTACCCCCATCTCCGTAGTTATTTTGCCAATCAATAGTTAGGGCGGTTCCGGTATTGGCAACCAAAGTGAACGTATAAATTAATCCATATGCATCGGAACCCGCGGTGCTCACCTTGAGGCAAGCATCAACGAAAAACACTCCAGCTGCTGGATTGTCACTCCATGCGCAACCATATTGCCCAAACGTTGCGTCTGACACAGCAAATCTGCCCGGAGTTGTAGTTGCGGTTAAAGTTCCATTGCCTGTTACAGATGGACCGCATCCCGCAGGCCCTGGCACAGATCCAGGGCAATTGGCGCATTGTATATTGGTGGTAACATAACTATAGCTACCAGCCAAATCAGACGGACAAACAACAGCCACCCGATAGAAGAAAGGTGATCTGTAAAACGACCCTCCTACAATGTCAGGAGATAAATTGCTATTCGTAAAAACTCTGCCTTGGGTATCAAGCATAGCTAACCGATATTCTATGAAATCACCACCAGCAAGATCTGCCGCAGTGAAACCCATTGCCGCTAATGCAGTAGCAATAGGAATATTTATGGTAGCCCTGAGATACTTAGTAGTAGTATTAGTCGCAAAAGCAGAGCCAGGAACCGTGGCTAATTTAACTTCTGGCGAAAGCGTTGCTCCTCGTCTACGCTTTACAAAAACATCTACTTCCTGAACTGTTCTGCCATCCTGCGCGTCAACGGCTTCTACCTCAAGCACAAAATTGTACGAAGGAATGTCGAAGAAATTGATAGTGGTAGGAGCCTTTATTGTTCTCAAATACGCCCCGGTATTAAAATCGGAAAACGGAATCGCTGGGTCTACATCAGCACACGAATAGGCAGATAAGATCAAAATCCCCAAAATATATTTTATGTTTTTCATTTTATTTCTGGTTTAGAATTAATTAATAAAATCAGGTGGATTATTATCCCAGAAAACCCGAACCTTATGATCAGCCTTTTGGGCTGCGTTACTGTTTCTTACAACATAGTCATTCGGATAAAAGAAGCTTCTTGGAAAAGAACCAAAATTAGGAATCTGACCTGGCTGCATATTATCCGGCAATCCTGTTCTTCTATACAAGTTATAGGCTTCGTTGCCATTTCCATATAGTGAAATCCAGTATTCCCTTGCGATAACCCGCAATCGATCTTTAGCTGTAGCTGCTGCATCAAACTGATTACCTACAATAGTCAGATAGGCGGCACGTTTGGTAGTAAATGCAGCATTTGAGCTAAATGCAGTTATTCTAGCCCCTTCTTTTGTGGCTAATGACCAGCTTCTTACATAGTTGATATGTTTTGTAATTCCGCTAATCATTAAAGTTTTGGCGGTACCAATTCCTAATTCAAGTGCAACTTCCGCTAACATAAAGTCTACAAAGGCCGCAAGCATAATTGGTTGAATACCAGCGCCCTCGTGCCCAGCCCTTGCTGTTGACATCGGCCCGGGTGTGTTATTATCAAAAGCATGCCCGGCAGGGTAAATGCCATAAAGTGTGCGTCTCAATCCATCTGGTGGAATGCCTTGCGGGTCTAAGTGATCGCGACCCCAATAGCCACGCGTGCCAGGCAAACACCATGGCATGTCAATTGGGTAGTGTGCCGGCAAAAATTCACCTATACAGCGTAATTCAGCCTCAAGCGTTGGGTTAGTTCCTGCTTGACGATAGAAATAATAATTCGCACGAGGATCCGGAGAATCCGTGGCGTCACCTGGGGTATCTTTTTTTCCTTCGGTAAGATGCCACATGTAAAAGTCAGATTGATAGTCGCCTCCGCCATTCGGAAACTGACCGGCAAAGTCTGGATGACGGCTATCTGGATCCGAAGCGCTGGTTCCATAGGTAAAAACGAAGTCGTCACCAGTTTGCAAAAAGTTATTCTCCGTGATAAGAGCTTGAATAGCGGTTGTTGCCGCAGCCGTTTCAGTAAGCCTCAAATTTAGAAAATACCTTAACTGCAACGTATTGGTAAGCCTAATCCATTTTGTTGCATTATTTCCATAAAAATAATCGTTGGGCGTACCGATGCTGGTAGCTTGAAAATCATCTTTTGCCGACAATAATAGCGCCAGTGCAGCTGAATAAACACTCTTACCTTCATCTGCTATTGGATTAAACTTTTGAGGGTCCAGAGCTTCTGAAAAAGGAATATCTCCAAACGTATCAACCAGAGTCATCAGTATATAGGCTTCCATCGTTTTGGCCATTCCGAGGTGCCGCCTAAAACCCGCTGGCTCAGCCAGTGACTTCAAACTCTTGATGTCTTGCAACATCCCCGAATAGGCACCCCAGGTGCCATTTTGATTAACGGCCTGGTGCGAGATCTCATACGTATCTGAAGCTTGATGATACATGCGTACCACCCTACCGCCTCTGGAACTTGTGCCTGAAAAGAAACCGGCAAAATCGATTTGAATACGATTCAGCAAGAAATTCGGATCCGCACTGGCCAAGGTTACTTCATTGGGGCTGTCCAAATAATCGAGCTCGCAAGAGCTCATTGCGAATACCCCAAAAAACAAAAATACTTTAACTATATTTTTCATTGTTAAATTTTAGTTTAAGTTAAAAGGTCAAACTTACTGTGCCACCCATTCTTCGGGCACTTGGGCCTGTCAAATAATCAAATCCCAAACCGTTGCCAACGCCCGTGCTAAGCACATCGGTATCGAAGTTTACACCCCTAGGCATGTTTAGCGCCCTAAACCAAAGGTTGGAACCGGTTAAAGAAACCGAAATGCCTTTGAATGGCGACTTACCTAAAATACTTTTTGGCAAGCTATATGATAGCGAGGCCTCACGAAGCCGCACCGTGCTGCCATCGAAGGTGATAGCCTCATCGGTAAAGAAATAATTATCGAAGAAGTAGTTGGCAGCGGTAACTTGAATGTTATTTTGAGTGCCATCTTCCAACACACCAGGTAAGATAAGGCTCAACGAACGATCTAATTGATCAGTGTCTGTGCTTAACCCTCTGGCCAAAACGCCCTTAACCGTATTGCTAACTATTGCCCCGCCATGGCGGTACTCAAACATAAATGATAATGTGAAATTCTTGAAGCTGAAAGAGTTGATTAACGAAGATGTAAAATCAGGGTTAGGGTCGCCTAAAATCGCCAGATCTGAAGTCTCCTTATAGCGTCCGCTTGAAAGAACAATTTTTTCGCCATTAGCATTTCGCTCGATACCAACACCTTTAATTATACCGTAAGGCTGACCTGCAATAGCAAAGTTTCCAAGACTAGAAAATCCCGAAAAAACAACTTCATCAAGTCCTGCACTCAACTCAGTAACAACGGATCTGTAAAGTCCAAAATTGAAAGTTGCATCCCAGGTAAACCCAGAACTTGTTTTCAAAGGAGTACCTCTTAAAACAAGATCAATCCCCTTAGTTTCCAGGCTACCAATATTTATACGGGTTGCCGTAAAACCAGTTGCCGGATCAATTGGAGCATTTGTTATCAAATCTTTCGTTGTCCGTTGATAAAGCGAAAGATCAACACCAATTCTGCCCTTCAACAACGTGCTTTCAACACCAAGTTCAAACTCTTGCTGAAGTTCTGGACTCAAATTTGGGTTTCCAAGCTGGTTACTGATAGTCTGGCCTATAGTAACAGCTCCGCCCGCGTTCGAAAACGCCCTTGTATTTTGCGAGAGGATGTTTCTTGTGCTATATGGGTCTGGAAAACCAGCAGAAGTTCCAAACCCTGCTCTCACTTTAAGAAGATCAATTACTTCTGGTAAATCGAAGGCAGAACTAGGTATGAATGAAACGCTTGCTCCAGGATAAAGAATTCTTCTATTATCCGGCTCTACTGTAGAAGTCCAATCGTTACGAGCCAATAAATTCAAATAAAGGAAATCAGAATATTCAAGTGTAGCATTGGCATAAACTCCAATTCTCCTCTGTTCTTCAAGATAATTCATTCTGCTATTGTCAAGAATATTTCTTGATGAGCTAGTTGCAAAGTTGGAGTGATTAAACAATCCGAAGGCAACCTGACCTACGCTTGACACACCAAATTGCTCGTAACTATCATATCTATTATTTGCCCCAGCCAATGCACTAAGGGAAATTTTTTCTGACAATTTTGTCTTATAGTTAATAATAAAATCGTGATTCCAAATAGTGTTTTTAATAGCCGTACTATTGTAAATACCGTTCTGGATATTCAGGTTAACACCTGCGCCACCACCTTTATTATATCTAACTTCCTGATTTTCAGTATACGTATCAAGACCAACGCGGTAGGTTAACGAAAAATTCTCATTAAGGTCATAATTCAATGAAGTTGAATTAAAGAAACGAGAAACAACACTTGTATTGGCGTAGTTTTTCACTAACCAAAGTGGATTTGTAATATCATTTCCCCCTCTATAATAAACAGAACTTTTATCAATAGGATTCTCAAAAGGAAGTCCTGCTAAATCAACATTTCGTGGTGTGTACATTACGTTTGCATAAGTAGAAGGAACTCCACCATTAGGCCCGCTACCAAAACCAGGGTTTAGTGGAGGCGTTGCTAAGTCAGTATTTGAAAATTGGAATGAAGACTTAATAGACATCTTATCAGAAACAGAAGAATTTAACCCTAAACTCAAATTTAGTTTTTTAAGATCATTGTTTGGTGTAAATCCTTCTTCCGTTGAGTATCCCACACTTGCGTTATATCCGGTTTTACCGGATGTTCCTCCGATCTGAACAGAAGTGTTATAAACATTTCCCTTTCTAAAAAAAGACTCACCAATATTTGGGTAGGCCCTGTTTGGATAGTCCACAACATTGGCTACTTGTGCTGCATTAGCTTGACCCCAAGGCTGAGTGGGATCAATAGCGTATTCTGGAAACGCATTTCTAATACTAGCCACGTTTGACAAGCCAATAGGGTTTTTAACCACAGGCACATCCGCAAAATTAGCACCCCAATTGCTAAAAAACCATGCTGTTGGTGTTAGTTGCTGAAACCCTCCACCATAATTATTTTGATAGTCTGGAAGCGAAGCAATTGTATTTTGGAAATAGGATTGCGAAACGGTTATCTCAGAACCTTTTTTTGCCTTGCCACCAGATTTAGTGGTAACTAAAATAACTCCATTTCTTCCTTGGTCACCATACAAAACAGTTGCAGACAAACCCTTTAACACACTTACCGATTCAATACTGTTTGGATCAAGATCTAGCATCCGACTTGAGGTAGTTAAACCACCCGCTGAAAAACCAGTTTGAGAGTTAGTGTTAGAGTTAAATGGCACTCCGTCAACAACAAAAAGTGGCTGATTACTTCCTGAAATAGAAGAGTATCCACGAATAATAATGTTGGTTCCAGTTCCTGAAACACCGCTTGTAGAAGTAATATTAACACCAGGAATTTTTCCTTGCAATATTCTGCTTATGTCTGCTTCGGGCCGATTTGAAATCTGAGATGCGCCAACAGTAGACACCGCGTAGCCCAATGCTCTTCTCTCTTGTTGAACACCCTGAGCGGTTACAACTACTTCGGTCAACTGCTGAACATCCTGGCTAAGGCCAATGTCGACCGTGTTTCGCTCTCCAATAGCAACTTCCTGTGTTTGAAGACCAATAAAAGTAAACATGAGACTACCCCCTGCGGCAGGCACTGTTAATCTATAGTTACCATCTGCATCGGTAACGGTTCCGTTTGTGGTTCCTTTAAGAACCACGTTTACTCCAGGCAAAGTCGAGCCATCTTCTGCGGCTGTTACTTTGCCTGAAACCACTCGATCTTGTGCCCAGGCGCTGAGCACAAACGCGAATGAGAAGCACACTAGTAAAAACTTCTTCATAGGTTAAGGTTTAGGTTAAATGAAACGCTAATTTAATTAATTATTTCTTAACACAAAATAGAGAAACGAACTTCGTATTGACCCAGTGCCCAAAACCCAAACATCCTTCGTTTGAGTGGCACCAAAAACAAGGTTTTTTTAACGACAAGTTTTTTTGAACAAAGGGTCAAAATAAATGACATGATCTAAAAAAGTAGCTTTAAATAAAAAAGACACCCTCTTTTTTGGAGGTGTCTTTCAAAATTTAACGACAATTTTATAATTCTAGGCTTCCGCCTGAACTGAAACAAAAGATTTATTCTCTTTACCTTTCTTAAAAATTACCACCCCTGGCGTGAGGGCAAATAAGGTATGATCCTTACCGATGCCTACGTTGCGACCAGGGTTATGCTTGGTACCCCGCTGACGAACAATAATGTTTCCAGCAATTACCTTTTGGCCTCCAAAAACCTTAATTCCAAGGCGTTTGCTTTCCGATTCGCGGCCGTTTTTTACTTTACCTTCACCTTTCTTATGTGCCATATCTTAATTCAAGATTTAATACTTATCCAATACTCTCGATTTGTACTTTTGTAAACTGCTGACGGTGACCGTTCTTAACAGCATACCCTTTTCTTCTTTTCTTTTTGAAGATGATTACTTTGTTTCCCTTAACATGCTCTAATATCTTACCAGATACCTTAACACCTTTTACAGTAGGGGCGCCAACTTCTACACTTCCCTCATTATCCAGAAGAAGAACTTTATCAAACGATACGTTTGATCCAGCCTCGCCTTCCATCTTAGGAGCATAGATATATTGATCTTTAGCCACTTTGAACTGTTTTCCTGCAACGTCTACTATTGCGTACATGCCTATTGATTTTAAAAATGGACTGCAAAGATAAATCAAAGTCATTGAAAACCAAAAGCTGAATGTAAAATTGCTTAACCTGATTAAAAATGCTGTTTCTGAGTTCAGAAATGCGTTTTTGAAGAGACATTACTCATCCCAAAGATACTGCGAGGCTCAACTATAACTCAACTATAAGTATAGCCTCAACTATTCATTAAAAATCTATGTACAACATACCTAGTGTCATGTCAATTTGATATTGTCGCTTGCTAAAAAGCCTCAAGCTACAGGCTTCAAGCCAGTGTGTGCATTGTATTGGTATTTTTCTGCCCAAAACTATTTTTAAGACGCGTCAAAATATCATTGGTTTGACACCAGTAAATTTTCGATCTCTACCTAATAAAGACGACCTCAAAAAAATTTAATTTTTTTTCATCTCATCTATTCAATTGACTAAAGAATTTAAATGAACTATCTACCAAACACTTACACCAAAAGTACATTCGAGTGTGGAAGTTTTGATCACAAATCACGCTTTGATTTTCCTTCATCATTTAGAATATTTGTCAATGGTGTTGTTTAAATCGTGAATACAATTCACAGTCTTACCTCACTAAAAATTGTATTCAACGTAAGCATAAACTCCCGTTTTGCTTGCTAACGTATTTATAGTCAACCCTTAAAATCATTTAGAATGAGTCAATCTGTACAAGTAGAGCCTATTTTAAGAGAGAACAAAGACCGTTTCGTTCTCTTTCCGATCACCCACCACGACATCTGGAAGTTTTATAAACAAGCGGAGGCCAGTTTCTGGACTGCCGAGGAGATCGATTTAGGTCAGGACTTGAAAGATTGGGTAAACCTAAATGATGGTGAGCGTCATTTTATCAAACACGTGCTTGCCTTTTTCGCGGCAAGTGATGGTATAGTAAATGAAAACCTGGCCGAGCACTTTGTAGGAGAGGTTCAATACACCGAAGCAAAGTTCTTTTATGGATTTCAGATCGCTATTGAGAATATTCACTCTGAAACCTATTCTTTATTGATAGACACCTATGTAAAGGATCCAAAAGAAAAGGACAAGCTGTTTCACGCCATTGAAACGATGGATTGTGTTAAGAAAAAAGCAGATTGGGCTTTACGTTGGATTGATAATGGAAATTTTCAGGAGCGCCTGATTGCCTTTGCCGCTGTGGAAGGAATTTTCTTCTCAGGTTCATTCTGTTCAATCTTCTGGTTGAAAAAGCGTGGCCTAATGCCAGGTTTAACTTTCTCCAACGAATTGATCTCCAGAGATGAAGGTCTGCATTGCGACTTTGCTTGTCATCTCTACACAAAACATGTGATTGGCAAAATGCCAGTCGAACAAGTGATTGATATCATTAAGGATGCTGTTGAAATTGAAAAAGAGTTTGTAACGGATGCGTTGCCAGTAAATTTAATTGGTATGAACGCACCTCAGATGCGCGAGTATATTGAGTTTGTTGCTGATCGTTTGCTAAACGAACTTGTGGGCCAGAAAATTTATAACACCCAAAACCCATTTGACTTCATGGATATGATTTCGCTTCGCGGAAAGACCAACTTCTTTGAAAAGAGAGTTGCCGAATACCAAAAAGCGGGTGTGATGAACAGTATGGATAAAGATTCCTCTCCAAAGTTTTCGCTAAACGAAGATTTTTAATATATTCGGTCACATTTTTTAAACTTTCTTTTTTACCAACACAACCCTACTAAATAATGCTTGTACTAAAACGTGACGGACATCGGGAGTCCGTAAAGTTTGATAAGATCACGGCCCGTATTGAAAAACTCTGCTATGGTTTAGATCCCAATTTTGTCAACCCGGTAGAAGTGGCCATGAAAGTGATTAACGGCTTGTATGATGGTGTTTCAACGCAAGAGCTAGATAATCTGGCGGCTGAAATTGCAGCAACACTAACAACCAAGCACCCAGATTTTGCAAAGCTGGCCGCACGCATCGCAGTCTCAAACCTGCATAAGGTTACGAGTAAGTCCTTCTCAAACACGATGAAGCGACTGTACACGTATGTCGATCCTAAAAATGGACAGAACGCTCCGCTGATCTCGAAAGAGACTTGGAAAGTGATCAAGGAAAATGCTGCCGAACTTGATGAAGCAATTATCTATGATCGTGACTTTAGTTATGACTACTTCGGGTTCAAAACCCTGGAGCGTTCATACCTAATGAAAGTAGATGGCAAAGTGGTAGAGCGCCCGCAACATTTGTTGATGCGCGTAGCCGTGGGTATTCATGGTGAAGATCTTGTTGCTGCGGTAGAAACGTATCATTTGCTTTCAGAGAAATGGTTTACCCATGCTACTCCTACACTCTTTAACGCAGGTACTCCAAAGCCTCAACTTTCTTCATGCTTCCTTCTTACCATGAAGGATGACAGCATTGATGGAATTTATGATACCCTAAAACAAACTGCCAAGATTTCTCAATCTGCGGGCGGTATTGGTCTTAGCATTCACAATGTGCGTGCAAAAGGATCTTATATAAAAGGAACAGGTGGTACTTCCAATGGAATTGTACCTATGTTGAGAAACTTTGACATGACAGCGCGGTATGTTGACCAAGGTGGTGGCAAGCGCAAAGGAAGTTTTGCTATTTATCTTGAGCCTTGGCATGCCGATGTGTTCGAGTTTTTGGAATTGAAAAAAAATCACGGCAAAGAAGAGATGCGTGCGCGCGATCTGTTTTATGCTATGTGGATTCCTGATTTGTTTATGAAGCGCATTGAGAGCAATGAAATGTGGTCGCTCTTCTGCCCGAACGAAGCACCCGGCTTAGCGGATTGCTATGGCGAAGAATTTGAACGCTTGTACGAAAAGTATGAGAAGGAAGGAAAATTCCGCAAACAAATAAAGGCACAAGATCTTTGGTTTGAAATTCTTGAAGCTCAGATTGAAACCGGAACGCCTTACATGCTTTACAAGGATGCAGCGAATCGCAAGTCCAACCATAAGCATTTAGGTACTATCAAGTCAAGTAACTTGTGTACTGAGATTATCGAATACACATCACCTGACGAAGTTGCTGTTTGTAATCTTGCTTCTATCGCGCTTCCCAAGTTTGTAACTGAAGAAGGCGTATTCGATCATCAAAAACTATATGACATCACGAAAGTAATTACACGCAACCTGAATAAGGTTATTGATGTGAATTACTACCCCGTAATTGAAGCGCGCAATTCTAACATGCGTCACCGTCCGATTGGTATTGGCGTTCAGGGCTTAGCGGATGCGTTCATTTTGTTGCGCATGCCTTTCGATTCTGAAGAGGCGCGTGGTTTAAATACTGATATTCACGAGACTATCTACTATGCTGCCATGGAAGCTTCTATGGAATTGGCTAAAGTAAATGGTGCTTACGAATCATTTAAAGGCTCACCCGTATCAAAAGGAATTTTCCAATTTGATATGTGGGGAGTAACCCCAAGCTCCAAGCGTTGGGATTGGGATAACTTGAAGAAAGAAGTGAAACAACATGGTGTATACAATTCATTATTGCTTGCGCCTATGCCAACGGCTTCTACTTCTCAGATTTTAGGTAACAACGAATGTTTTGAACCATATACTTCAAACATTTATACCCGCAGAACTTTATCAGGTGAGTTTATCATTGCCAACAAGCATTTGATGAAAGACTTGATTAGCATGGGTCTATGGAGCGAGAACATGCGCCAGAAGTTGATTGCTACCAATGGTTCAGTTCAACCAATTGCTGAGATTCCTCAAAACCTAAAGGACATCTACAAAACTGTTTGGGAGATTTCTCAAAAGTCTATTATTGATATGTCTGCCGACCGCGGTGCGTACATCTGTCAATCTCAGAGTTTGAATATTCACTTAACCGATCCAAACTTTGGTAAGCTTACCTCTATGCATTTCTATGCCTGGAAGAAAGGGTTGAAAACGGGTATGTATTACCTGCGCTCAACAGCTGCTGCTGATGCTATCAAATTTACTTTGGATAAGACAGCAATGGATCAACCATTTGTTGCTGCTGAAGCGGCAACCGTAGGCGCCAAAGTAAAAGAGCCGGCTGCTGTGTATGCTATGAAGGCTGAAGCGCAAAAGGAGATTCCGTACGAACAAACACAAGATTTAGATCTTGACCAGAAGCGAGCCGACATGGCTTGCTCATTGGACAATCCAGATGAGTGTGAAGCGTGTGGATCATAATCGAAAATGATTCAAAAAGAAAAAGCCCTGCAAATGCAGGGCTTTTTTTATTATGTCGTCTTTGGTGGTTTGAGGAATAGCGGGCAAGGTCACCACCAAACATCCGAATGCTTAACCTAATCTTTTTAGAGATCAGCATAAAAAATCAGAACTTCAAGCTGCGTCATGCACGATGGGGAAAAAACACCAACGTGGGCAGCGGTGGGCTGCGAAGTCCGCGTAAAAAAAGCCTTGCAATGCGGGGCTTTTTTATTGGAGAATTTCAATTCAACTAGAAAGGCAAGTCATCACTTGCGTTTGAATCTGGAATATAGGATTCATCGGTTGGTGGTGGCACATCGCGATCGGCACCGCCTGTTTGCTTACCAATTTTCCAGGCACGCAAATCGGTGTACCAGCGACCATTGTACTCGCGGCTTTCAACATTTACCGAAGCGGTAATTGAATCTCCTATTGAGACTTTAATTTCATCTACTTTTTCGCCCCACAGTGAAAGACAAACCTTTTTTGGGTATTGACCCGGGGTTTCTAAAATAAACTCCTGCTTTTTCCAAACTCCGTTTTTTCCTTGTCCGGATTGCTGCGGTAAAAGAGTTACCACGGTGCCACTAATTTCCATTGCCATAATTTATGCTAATAATTTAAGTTCAAGTTTAAGACCGGGAAGTATTTCCAATCCGGTTAAAAAATCATCGAAAGTAGATGCCGACTTTACCACTCCTTGTTGTGTGTACATGTAGGCATTCTTATTTATTGGATCAATGAGCCAAGCTAATTGACATCCGTTACTTATCCAATCCTGAATTTTTTGTTTCAACTGGTTAATCGAATCCGAAGGTGAGCGAACTTCAATAACAAAATCAGGGCAAACCGGAGCAAATTTTTCTTGTTGCATTCTGGTTAAATCTTCCCACTTTTTTTTCTCAACAAAAGCCCCATCGGCAGATAATACCGAACCATCATTAAGTTTAAAACCTGCTGAAGATTCAAATAAGTAACCTGCATCCGGATGCTCATCCAACCAATTAAGCAACTCGCGATTGATTCGCATTAATATGTTAGACGTTAAACTTCCAGAGGGAGACATAATGACCAATTCATTTTTTCTATTACGCTCAATTCGAAGACCTTCATTCGCCACACAGAAATCAAACAACTCATCATCGCTAAATTGGTTGTTGCTTGCAAACCTCAATACAATTGGCTCCATGTTTGTAAAAATACGAAATGAACGCTTTTAATCATAAAGCTCCTTTCTTAATCTCATCTACAACAGCAGGATCGGTAAGTGTGGATGTATCGCCTAAATTATTCATTTCACCTTCCGCTACTTTGCGTAGAATTCTACGCATAATTTTCCCGCTGCGCGTTTTGGGTAAACCGCTCACAAATTGAATTTTATCAGGTTTAGCGATTGGACCAATAATTTTAGAGACTACCTCCTTAATTTCTTGTCGGAGTTTTTCTGGATCATCGGGAGTTTCGTAGCAAATTACATAGGCATAAACACCTTGTCCTTTTACATCGTGTGGATAACCCACTACAGCAGTTTCACAAACTGCTGCATGCTCATCAATTGCGCTTTCAATTTCTGCCGTACCCATGTTATGGCCGGAAACAATAATGATGTCATCTACCCTTCCGGTGATTCGATAAAAACCTTCGGCATCGCGCTTGCATCCATCACCCGTAAAATATTTTCCCGGAAAGGTTGAAAAGTAGGTTTCTCTAAATCGTATATGATCTCCATATATGGTTCGCGCCATAGACGGCCACGGAAACTTAATGGTAAGCCTTCCTTCAATGCCATCATCCATTAATTCTTTTCCATGTTCATCCATCACCGCAGGTTGAATTCCCGGCAAGGGCAGGGTTGCAAAAGCAGGTTTTAATTTTGTGACATTAGCAATCGGTGAGATCATGATGCCTCCTGTTTCTGTTTGCCACCACGTATCAACAATCGGGCATTGACTTCGCCCGATATGTTCGTGATACCAATGCCAGGCTTCTTCATTAATTGGCTCGCCTACTGAACCTAAAACTTCGAGTGAATGTAAATCAGATCTGTGCACAAAACTTAAGGGTGCTTTTTCTAACGAACGAATCGCTGTAGGCGCGGTATAAAAAATATTCACCTTATGCTTTTCAATCACCTGCCAAAAGCGACCCATGTCAGGCCACGAAGGTATTCCTTCAAACATAAGCGTTGTTGCGCCAGCTGCAAGCGGCCCATACACAATATAAGAGTGGCCTGTAATCCAACCAATATCAGCCGTGCACCAATACACCTGATCTTTTTTATACTGGAATACAGTTTGAAACGTATAGGTTGAATAAACCATATACCCACCGCAGGTATGCACCATACCTTTCGGTTTACCGGTGGAGCCCGATGTGTATAGAATAAAGAGCATATCCTCCGAATCCATAATCTCAGGTTCGCAGATTGACTGGGTGCTTTTGATCTCATCTTGCCACCAAAAATCGCGGCCAGCCAACATGGACACTTTGTTGTTCGTGTATTTATAAACAATAGTTGTTTCCACCCCTGGGCATTTGAGCAGCGCTTCATCAACAATTGATTTTAAATCGATCTTCTTCTCGCCCCGCGCTGAGCCATCACTGGTAAGAACGACTTTGCAACCCGCATCATTGATACGATCGACTAACGAGCCTGAAGAGAAACCAGCAAACACAACAGAGTGCACTGCACCGATGCGGGCGCACGCTAACATCGCATAAGCAGCTTCGGGTATCATGGGTAAATAAATGCAAACCCGATCGCCTTTCTTTACGCCATGATTCTTTAGCATGTTTGCTACCTGGCAAACACTATCATGCAATTGCTGATAGGTAATGTGCAATGCACTTTCATTAGGATCATTAGGCTCCCAAATAATGGCGGTTTGATTTGCTTTATCCGAAAGATGACGGTCGATACAATTTTCTGTGATGTTTAATTGACCACCCACAAACCATTTTACTTCGGGCTTATTGAAATCCCACTTCAGCACTTTATCCCATTTTTTCTTCCACGCAAAATCATCGGCCACTGTTGCCCAAAATTTTTCAGGTTGTTCGATACTTTGTTTATAAACCTGCTGATAGTCAAAATTTGAATTGATTAGTTTCATTGTAGATATTGATCTTTTTTTGGCAGACAACTAATCTTAAACAAATGAATAAAATTCGCTTTGATCGAAATTTATCAAATTTTTGAAGAAAAAGGTTTATTTTTGAGCTAAATAAAAAACTCGGTCAAACATTGTCCTGCTACTTGCAAATCATACGCTGCATCGCAGATTGCCAAAATCAATTTTTATGAAAGTATTTTTCCTCCTTTTCGTTCTTTTCACAACAATCAATTTTTCCTTTTCGCAAACGGCTGATCAGCTAAAAACACAATTGATGTTCGAGAATTTCTATGGCTCAAAAGCTCGCTCATCTGCATCTGGAGCGCCCATTTTCGGTTCCGAGTTTTTAGTGGAAGATTGGAGTCCAATGGAGGTAACTCTTTCTACAGGGGTCGTTGAGTTTCAAAAAGGTAAGTTGAATTTATTTTCGTCAAATGCTGAGGTAATTTATAATGAAAGGGAAATGACCATTTCGCCTAGCCACATAAAAATAATTAGTTTGTCATCTGAAAAGCGTTGGTTTGTGCCCGGAACTAAATATTATTATAAAGATATTTCAGTCAAAGGTTTTCTAGAAGTATTTAGTACATCCTTGCAGCCTCCTTTTATCATGGAGCAACATTACGTGTATGTTAAGGAGCCGAGTTCTAATGGATACATTAGTGGAGGATCGGCCGAGCTCAAACTTATTAAATCATCGGCCATATTTCTAAACGATGGAATCAAATTAGTTGCCATCAAGAAAAAAGGTGACCTTGAAAAATTCTACTTAAATGATAAGGTTTTATTTAAAAAACTCTCTTCTCAATCAAAAACGAATTTTAAAGAAGCAAAATCAATTCACAATCTGGTTATAGAGATGCAGAAAGCAACAATGGAATCTAAATAATAGATGCCTTGAATCCGGATTAGGCATAAGAGAGTTTAATGAGTTGGCGTGGCGAAAGAGATCCTTAAACCCTTCTTTTAATGTTCTGGGCTAACATGAGAATGAATTAATTAATCACCCACCCAATTGTTCAACGTAACCACCTATGGCAAAATACCTATAGTGTAAGGCCAAAAACATGCGCTAAGTTGTGTTTCACATCATATATTGTTTCCTTCGGTTCGAGCTCAGGAAGATATCCGACTGCGATCCATTACTTTTTTACACTATTTAGCGAATCTTTGACACGAGAAAACAATCCCGCTCGGAGGTTTAATCTCCTTGCAGGTATTTGATATTTCAGATTCCATAAGCTAAAAAAAATACCTTATGCTACGCATAAGAAAATCCAAATTGCCTAAATATGGACTTAACGTAAGCTTAACCTAAGAAGACTAAGACGACTGCCACCAACGCCCCAGCAATAGCCACACCTAATTTTTTTGCATTGAACCGATGCTCAGGACTACTTTCAAAAACAATGGTAGTAGAGATGTGCAGAAAGTTTCCGCTGACGAGAGCGTATAAATAAATTAACCCGGTATCAGATAGCACATTACTTTCTACAAAATAAGTGCTGATGACCAATCCGACCGGTGCAGCCAATGAAAACACCAGCAAGTGGGGTATCGCTTTTTTTCTTGAATGAAGTTGTGAAGCTAATACGGTCATTAATGCAAAGGCCGCTGGGGCGCGATGAAGTGCAATGCCTATCAGGACTCCATTCATATTATGACCAAAGCCCGCAGTAGCTGGTTGTGCCAACATGCTCCCTTCTAAAAATGCATGCACACACAATGCTACTAACAATACAATGGCAGAAACGGTATGATCTGCATGAGCGTGATGATGGGTATGATCATGGTCGTGCTCGTGGGTATGAATATGTCCATGCTCGATACCTGAGGTAAAGTATTCTAATAGCTGCTGTAAGAAGAACCCAGCCAGCACGAATACACCAATCAACTCAACATCTGAGTGCTGTCTGTATAATTCTGGAAGAATATGCGTAACGGTAATTGAAAATAAAAATGAACCTGCAAATACAAGAAACATCTTAAAACTATTCCCCTTTGCTGAAGGCACCATAAAAACCATGAGGCCTGCCAATAAGGGTGTAAAAAAAAGTACAATTAACTTTATGGTCACGGATTGATTTTTAAATCTTTACTAATAGCTGGAGTAGCATAGGTGGCCATCCCTTCTTTTGTTGAATAAATTAAAAATGCATCTAACTCAGGATGTTGCTTCAACAGCTCAATTGCTTTCACATGCCCCATCGACATAATAGCCGTGCCCCAGGCATCCGCAGTGGTGCAGTCACTGGCAAACACCGATGCGCTTAATATTTCGCGCATAGCAGGATAGCCAGTCTTCGGATCCATGGTGTGTGAATATTTCTTTCCATCAACTTCACGATAGTTAAAGTAGTTACCCGATGTAGTAAATGATTTATCCTGTAAAGAAACATAGGCTTTGAAAGATTGCTCCATCTCTGTGGAGTTCGGATCAAGAATCCCTAACTCCCACGGTTTGCCAGATTGAATATTTGTGCCGATTGCCATTCCTTCTCCGCCTAACTCAACCAGCATGTTTTTAATTCCCTTGCTCTTTAAAAAATCTGTAATCACATCAGCGCCATATCCTTGTCCAATTCCTCCCAAATCCAGTTGAGTCCGCAAATCAAGTTTCCAAATACTATCCTGATTAAACCGAATTTTTTCAAAACCTACAAAGGTCTTTATCGAATCAATCTTTGAACTGTCGGGGCGCGTCACTTTCTGAGAACCAAAACCCCACAGATTAACTAAGGGCATTACAGTAGGATCAAACGCTCCTTGAGAATCAGCGAAAACCTGGCTGGCAATTTTTATCGAAGGCAACAAATAAGGTTGCTTAACCTTGAAACCTGAGGTTGATTTATTAAATAGAGAAACTTCAGAAATTGGATTGTAATTATTAATAGAAAGGTTTACCAACACTAAAAGTGAATCCACTGACTTTTTAAAATCACGCTGCTTCGAATCGAAGTAGGTGATGTGGTAGGTTGTGGCCATCGTTTCGCCCTCAATTTTGATTGAGGTTTTAGCTTCTATCGGAATTTGATCATTCGGCCTCCTCCACCATGCCACTATAAGAACAGCAGCTATTACAAAAACAGAGTACAACGCATTCTTTGTGCGGTTATTCATAACTAAATATTGGGGCTGCAAGTTAGATGCCTTTAGTTCGGTGTAAGTAAGTTTTCTCAAAATTTTTGAAAACTTCTTATTAAATCGTCTGACAATTCTAGCTATAATACATCTTACCACTAAGTATTTGCATAACGTTTAAAACCTCACCCCACCTGCGATGCCTGGTTAATTATTACACTATCACTCCCCTCTCCAATGGAGAGGGGCATAGAAATGCAAGTTCGCGCACACTTTCAATGGGGTAAGGTCGGGAGTATTAGCCGTTTATTTCCTTAACTTTCGACATCGAAAAACTATGCGTGAAGATTATTTAAAAGGAGACACGGAAGGATTAAGTGCTACTGAAAAGGAGATTGAGAAAGCCCTTCGCCCCTTATCTTTTACCGACTTTACAGGTCAACAAAAAGTTGTAGATAATATTAAGGTGTTTGTACAAGCTGCCAAGCAACGGTCGGAAGCGTTGGATCATGTTCTGCTTCATGGCCCGCCTGGCCTCGGAAAAACTACGCTTTCGTTTATTATCGCTAACGAGTTAGAGTCGCGCATTAAAATTACTTCTGGTCCGGTGCTTGATAAGCCCAGCGACCTCGCAGGTTTGCTTACAAATCTTGAGGTAAACGATGTTTTATTCATAGATGAAATTCATCGCCTCAATCCGGTTGTAGAGGAATACCTCTACTCAGCCATGGAGGATTATCGCATTGATATTATGCTTGACTCGGGGCCTAATGCTCGATCTGTACAAATCAATCTAAATCCTTTTACGCTTATTGGTGCAACTACACGTGCTGGATTATTAACTGCGCCACTTAGAGCAAGATTTGCAATCAACGCGCGATTAGAATATTATGATTCGAAGTTGCTAACGAAAATTGTAAATCGATCAGCGGAGATTTTAAAGACTCCTATTATTGAGGACGCGGCATTTGAAATTGCGAGAAGAAGTCGCGGCACTCCCCGCATTGCCAATAATTTATTAAGGCGTACCCGCGACTTTGCACAAATAAAAGGTGATGGAACTATTAACATGGCCATTGCTCAAATGGCATTGAAAGCTTTGGATGTAGATGAGAACGGATTGGATGAAATGGACAATCGAATCTTGAGCACCATCATCGAAAAATTTAAAGGGGGCCCTGTTGGCCTTACTACCATTGCCACTGCCGTGGGGGATGAGTCCGAGACGATTGAAGAAGTCTATGAGCCCTTTCTGATTCAGGAAGGATATTTAAAGCGCACGAGTCGTGGCCGCGAAGCAACTGAAAAAGCTTATAAGCATTTAAAGGTTGTGCCTCCAGTTTCAAAACGGCCAGGATTATTTGATTAACTCTTTGCCACAAAGGCTCTAAGGCACAAAGAATATGGAATTTTCTAAGCTAAGTGAACATGAGGAAAAAATTGGAAAAGCAATTGTTGAGGTAGCACTTAAAGTGCATAAGGAACTTGGCCCTGGATTGTTAGAAAAAGTTTATGAAGTTTGCCTTACTCACGAATTAAGAAAAGAAGGATTTCAAGTTGAGCGGCAAGTCGATATTCCCATTCAATATGATGGAATAACCTTCGAGGAAGGCTTGCGGCTTGATCTTCTTGTTGACCGGAAAGTTGTGATTGAAACCAAGGCTGTTGATCAAGTTAATCCGGTATGGCAAGCTCAAGTTTTAAGTCATTTGAAATTGACTGGCTTACGATTGGGATACCTTATAAACTTTAATGTTCCCATAATCAAACAAGGTATTAAGCGAATCATTCTTTAAAAGAAACTTAGTGTCTTAGCGCCTTTGTGGCCTTACCATGAGCATTCACACCTATACTCAATTAATTAAAACTCTTGCTTCCGAACTCGGCTTCAGCTATTGTGGAATCTCTAAAGCTGAATTTTTAGCCGAGGAAGCTCCACGTCTTGAAGAGTGGTTGAAACGAAACTACCAGGGTAAAATGAGTTACCTGGAAAATCATTTCGATAAACGCTTAGATCCAACGTTGCTAGTGCCTGGAGCAAAATCAGTAATAAGCCTTATCTACAATTACTATCCAAAAGAAGATCTCGCAAAAAAAAATCCCGATGGTTTTAAAATTGCCAAGTATGCTTATGGGGAAGATTACCATAGTGTAATAAAAGACAAACTGAAAGAATTTTTAAATCGCATTCAGGAAGAAATAGGTCATGTTGAAGGTCGCGCTTTTGTTGACTCCGCGCCTGTGCATGAGCGTGCATGGGCAAAAAAATCTGGATTGGGTTGGGTTGGCAAAAATAGTTTGCTCCTCAATCGCAACATGGGTAGTTTCTTTTTTCTCGCAGAATTAATTCTCGATCTGGAATTAGAACCTGATGCTCCTATAAAAGATTATTGTGGCACCTGCACCGCGTGCATGGATGCTTGCCCGACAGACGCTATATCTGAACCTTATGTGGTTGATGGAAGTAAATGCATTTCTTATCTTACTATTGAACTAAAAGAAGAAATTCCAGTTAGCGAAAAAGGAAAATTTGAAAACTGGATTTTTGGGTGCGACATCTGTCAGGATGTTTGTCCGTGGAATAGTTTTTCAAAAACCCATCAGGAACCAAAATTTTCGCCACATGCTGATTTAGAGAAAATGAGTCAACAGGATTGGACAGAAATAACAGAAAACGTATTTAAAAAGCTCTTTAAAAAATCCGCTGTAAAGCGAACCAAATTTGAAGGCCTAAAACGCAACATTGCCTTCTTAAAGCCAAAAGATTAGAATAACATTAAATCTTACTGAGAAAATTCTACACCCCTGTTTTACCCATTTTTCAGCATGGGTCAATAAAAAAATAATCCCGCTTTTGGCGGGATTTGATTTTAGTTTTCAAATAATAAAAATTCAAACTCTTACGAAACAGCGATTTAAAATCGCCTCATATTCTCTCGCATAGTTGGCATAGCACCAGCGTTGGAGATCCTGAATTTCCTCTGCTATCAGCATTTTGATAGCCTTACGAAGCTCTTTCTCAAAGAGTCGCGCGTCAAAACTCACTCGTGTGAGAATGTTCTTTACATAACTGAGCATCTTCATCTTGAAAAATTGTAAGGTACGTTTTGCAATAAACCGCCTGCATTTCTACCATGAAAGTACAAAAGGAGTTGAAGAGTGAAAAGAAGATTTTACTTTTGTATTTATGCAACGAGTTGCGGTGATTGTGCCTATGAAATTTATCTCTATACCTACCTTATTTATCGTTTTGCTGTTTTCAGCCTACTATGCTGTGGGTCAGGACAACATACTAGTTACTTTAGGCCCAGATGAGATCGGTGAAAACCAGACTTGGACAATTACAATCACAGTAAATAATGACCGGTTAAAGAATTATGACAATTTTCCTGACATTGAGGGATTTCGAAAGCGGGGCACGTCCAGTCAATCGCAAACAAGTATTGTAAATGGGCAGGTAAGCAGCTCTCAAAGCATGGTGATGTCATATTTGCCCACCAAGCAGGGCACTTTCGCAGTTCCTTCTTTTAAAATGAAGGTAAATGACCAAATTATTTCGATAAACGGAAAAAAAATAAAAGTAGGAGCTTCCGTTCAAAGTCAGCAACGCGATCCGTTTCGAAGTTTCTTTGATCGCGACCCAGCCGATGATTTTTTTAGCCGTGGCGAAACAGAATTTGTAGATATAAAAGAAGATGCGTTACTGGCTCTTACAACCAATAAGAATGAAGTCTATATTGGTGAAGGTTTTACCACGACATTATCTTTTCTAGTTGCCGATAATAATCGCGCACCCATGCAATTCCATGATCTTGGAAAACAGCTCTCTACAATCCTAAAAAAATTAAAACCAGCCAATTGCTGGGAAGAAAATTTCAGCATCGAAAACATTGAAGGCGAGTTGATAAACATTAATGGCAAGGGATACACACAGTATAAAATTTATCAGGCTTCTTTTTATCCACTTAACACACAGCCCATTGTATTTCCAAGTGTAGGTCTTGAGATGATTAAATTCAAAGTAGCTAAGAATCCATCCTTCTTTGGCCAGAATAGGCAAGAAGATTTCAAAACTTTTTATTCAAAAAATAAAACTGTAAAAGTAAAGGAGCTTCCGCCACATCCTTTGCGGGAATCAGTTGCCGTTGGTGATTATAAATTGGATGAGCGAATAGGATCGATTGATCTTGAAACAGGCCAAAGTGTGCCTTATGAGTTTCGCGTTTTTGGAGAAGGAAATATTTCATCTATCGAAAAGCCGATGTTAGGTACAGATCATACATTTGATATTTATGAACCCAACGTTAAGCAGAACATCAACCGCGAAGGTAGTTTGGTAACGGGTACGAAATCATTTAACTACTTTATGATTCCAAAAGAGCCAGGCACATTCAAATTAGGAAACTATTTTATCTGGCCGTTCTTTAATCCAAAAACAAAAAAATACGACACCCTTCTATCAAAGTATACAGTTAACGTAAAGGGTGAAAGTCAAAAAAATCAATCTATAGAGAGCACAAGCTTGAGTTCGTTTTATGACCGTATTGATGCAACTGACAATACAATCCGCGATTCAAACTCCTACGATTGGACAAAAATTGGTTTTAATAGTTTTATTGTAGTAATGCTCCTTGCTTCCGCCTATCTTGTGTTCCGAAAATAATTGGTAGTTTATCAGGTTTTATGAATTCTTACGGAACACTTTTCAAAATCAGCACATTTGGAGAATCGCACGGTCCAGCAATTGGGGTAATCATTGACGGCTGTCCCGCTGGCTTGGCCATTGACGAAACTTTCATTCAATCAGAATTAAGCCGCAGAAAGCCAGGCCAATCAAAAATCACCACCCAACGAAAGGAAGATGATATATTTAAAATTCTTTCCGGAGTGTTTGAAGGCCAATCAACCGGAGCACCAATCGCGTTAGTCATTGAAAATCAAGATCAGCGCAGTAAAGATTATTCACACATTCAAAATACATTTCGCCCATCGCATGCCGATTTCACTTATGAAAGTAAATATGGCGTTCGTGATTATCGTGGTGGTGGGCGCAGCTCAGCGCGCGAAACTGCAGCGCGAGTAGCCGCTGGAGCTATCGCAAAATTATTATTAAAGAAATCAGGAGTTGAAATCAATGCTTTTGTTTCTCGCGTGGGTGACCTAAAAGCGCCACCTTATACTCAACTTGATTTAACAAAGACTGAAGAAAATATTGTTCGTTGCCCGGATGCTGAAACAGCCGAAAAAATGATTTCACTCATTGATCAGGTACGATTAGATCGTGATACGATTGGTGGTGTAGTTACCTGCGTGATAAAAAATACTCCTGTCGGATTAGGCGAGCCTGTATTTGACAAACTCCATGCTGAGCTAGGAAAAGCAATGCTTAGCATTAATGCAGTAAAAGGATTCGAATATGGAAGCGGCTTTGAGGGTGTGCAACTTCGCGGTTCGCAACACAATGATGAATTCTTTAATGATGGCGGAAGAATCCGTACAAAAACAAATCACTCGGGTGGAGTGCAAGGAGGCATCAGCAATGGAGAAGATATTTATTTTAATGTAGCCTTTAAGCCCGTTGCTACTATCATGCAAGATCAACCAAGCGTTGATAAAGACGGCAACGAAGCAACTGTATCGGGCAAAGGAAGGCACGATCCTTGCGTGGTTCCGCGCGCAGTGCCTATTGTAGAAGCAATGGCCGCTTTGGTGCTTGCAGATTTTTCGTTACGTGCTAAGGCAATTAAATAATCATAGACTAAATTATTTGTATCATGAAAAAGCTCACATTAACCTTCTTGTTTATTTGTTCAATGCTGGCGGCATTCTCCCAATGCAATGATTACTATGTATTGCAGGATGGGACTAGCTGGACCTATGAAAATTATAATGGCAAAGGAAAACCAACCGGTAAGAATATTCAAAAAGTAAAATCCTTTGAAAAAACCACATCCGGTTTTGTGGCCACAATAAATTCTACTGTGTTGGATGACAAAGGAAAAACTTTAACCGAAGGAGATCTTGAAATGACTTGTGAAAACGGAACGATCACCATGGACATGCGAAAATTTATTCCGCAGGAACAACTAAAGGCCTTATCTTCGTATGAAATGAAAATAGAATCTGAAAATCTTGAACTTCCATCAAAGCTCACCGTAGGTCAAAGTTTGAAAGATGGTTCCGTTAGTTTAACCACAGAAGGAAGTCCTATCCCTATGAGCATGGCGGTTACAATTTCCAATCGTAAGGTGGTAGGAAAAGAAACGATCACCACACCAGCGGGTACCTTTGATTGTTACAAAATCACAAATACCTCGCACATGAAATCGAAAATAGGAATAAACTTTTCGGCCGATTTTTCAGGCACCGAATGGATTGCCGAGAAAGTAGGTTTTGTTAAAAGTGAGTCCTTTGATAAAAAAGGGAAGTTGAACGGATCAATGCTTTTGATTGCACGGCAATAGTTAGTCACCATGTTTTTACTTCGCAGCAAGGTTTCTAAGATTTGGCAATAAGTTTTGCAAGCATCCCTACAAAACACATTTTAACCGCTTGTGTTTTAATCTGAATTAATTCAATCAGAGTCGCAATTCTTTTTCATTTCTATTAAATTTAAAAGATGAAGAAGAAAAAAATACCGCTTTACGCTAAGATTTTGATTGGCATGGCCCTGGGTCTTGTCTGGGGTCTTTCATCGACTGCGTTAGGCATGACGGAATTCACGCATAATTGGATAAAACCATTCGGTACTATATTCATTAATTGTTTAAAGCTTATTGCCGTTCCACTCATCATCGTTTCATTGATCGATGGTGTTTCAAATCTTTCGGATGTTTCAAAACTTTCGCGTATTGGTGGCAAAACAATAGGACTCTATATGTTGACCACTGTGTTTGCTATTTCAGTTGGGTTGGTATTAGTTAACATTATTCAGCCCGGTAAACTGCTTTCGGCCGAGCGAAGAGATTCATTGCGCGAAACCTTTGCATCGGATCTTGATAAAAGCATTACTGCCGCGCATACCACGTCTGACACTGGCCCTCTGCAACCACTCGTAAATATTGTTCCCGATAATTTTTTCAATGCAGCAAGCGATAATACTAATATGCTGCAAATCATTTTCTTTTCAATTCTGTTTGGTGTTGCCATGATTTTGGCAAACAAAGAAAAGATTCAACCTGTAAAGAATTTTTTTGATGGCGCCAATGCTGTGATCCTTGGCATTGTTGATATTATAATGATGTATGCCCCCGTAGGTGTGTTCGCGCTGCTTGCCAGTTTGAATATCGATATGGAATTAATGAAAGCACTTAGCGTATATAGTTTAAATGTTGTGTTGGGCTTGGCTTTGATGGTGTTTGTCATGTACCCAACCTTGCTAAAACTTTTTACCAAAATAAAGTACAGAGAATTTTTACGCGCAATTTTGCCCGCGCAAATTCTTGCCTTTTCAACTAGCTCTAGTGCAGCCACACTGCCTGTTACTATGGACTGTGCCGAAAAAAATCTGGGTATTTCGGAAGAAGTATCCAGTTTCGTATTGCCATTGGGTGCAACAATTAATATGGATGGCACCAGTATTCATCAGGGTATCTCCGCTGTGTTTATCGCACAGGCATTTGGTATCGACCTTAACCTTGGTCAACAACTTACCATACTTATGACTGCCGTATTAGCCTCAATTGGTGCTGCGGCTGTTCCGGGTGCAGGTATTATTATGTTGATTATCGTTTTAGAATCTGTTGGCTTAGATCCTGCCGGGCTGGCACTCATACTAGCTGTAGACAGGCCATTAGATATGCTGCGAACTGCTGTCAATATTACCGGTGATTCGACTGTTGCATGCGTAGTTGCCACCAGCGAAAATGAATTAAATCTTGCGACAGCGAACGACCCGACCACGAATATTAACAAATCCTGATTGATGTTTTTATGACATAAAATGCCCGCTCGAAAGTATTCTTTAAAACTTCTATATTGCTGCCTTTCTAAAACCTTATGTCTACGGCAGTGCCTCAATCAGCAAAGAAAAGCAAGCTCACGTTTTATATAATTATTAGTTTAATCGCTGGCGTGGCGCTTGGCTTCACGCTAAATAAAAGTTATCTGTCGGAAGATAATGAGGCACTTAAGAAAACAGACTTGTCCGTACGACAAGTGCTGGAGCAAATAAGACAAACCAGTGACTCTGTTGTCCTCACTCAACTTGAAAAGCAGCGTAAGGAATTAGGAAAAGCAAGAGGTGCAATACTGTCTGCCCGCGACAAAAAAGTAGAACCGTTTTCTTTAATGGCCGACATTTTTTTACGCCTTATAAAAATGATTGTTGCGCCATTGGTTTTCACTACGCTGGTGGTAGGTGTAGCCAAACTGGGCGATATCAGTGCCGTTGGACGCATAGGCGGTAAAACATTGCTTTGGTTTTTAGGCGCTTCACTAACTAGTCTTTTACTGGGTATGATCCTTGTAAATCTATTTGAGCCAGGAATCGCTATGGATTTACCACTGCCGGAAGTGAGTGAGATTCCAGGAATTACCAATTCAGGTGGGCTGTCTCTAAAAGTTTTTCTCTACCATGTTTTTCCAAACAGCGTTGTGGAAGCAATGGCCAAAAATGAAATTTTACAAATAGTTGTATTTTCTATATTCTTTGGCGTGGCTACCGCGGCCATTGGCGAGCAAGGTAAAGTTGTTATTACCTTCATGGATGCCTGTGCACACGTAATCCTTAAGCTAACCGGGTATGTGATGAACTTCGCCCCATTAGCAGTTTTTGGTGCAATGACTGCCATCATTGCCCAACAAGGGATTACCATCCTAAAAACATATTCCATCTTCATCAGCGAATTTTACTTTGGATTATTTTTACTTTGGGTGATTTTAGCGTTGGCAGGTTCTGTATTTATTGGCAAGCGAATCTTCAACCTGATAAAACGAATTAAAGAACCCATTCTTCTCGCCTTTAGTACCAGTAGTAGTGAGGCTGCTTTTCCAAAAACGATGGAGGAATTACAACGCTTTGGCTGCAAGGGCAAGATTGTGAGTTTTGTACTACCCCTTGGTTATTCCTTCAATCTTGACGGAAGTATGATGTATATGACTTTCGCATCATTATTTATCGCACAGTCATATAACATGCATTTACCAATCGCTACTCAATTAAGTATGTTATTGGTGCTCATGATAACAAGCAAAGGAATTGCCGGAGTACCTCGGGCTTCATTAGTAGTAATAGCGGGTACACTGGCCACTTTTAACATTCCTGAGGCTGGCCTAGCCTTATTGTTGGGCATAGATCCGCTGCTGGATATGGGCAGAAGTGCTACGAATGTTGTTGGAAACAGCGTAGCAACTGCAGTTGTGAGTAAATGGGAGAATGCACTTGGAGATCCGTTGCCTCCGGAAGCAGAACTTTAATTCCTTAATTTTGTTACTTACAAAACGAACTATGACGATGAACAGTACAACAAAAAATATCCATATTTATCTAGAATCGAATCCCAATCCAAACTCACTCAAGTTTGTTGTAAACGATATGCTTGTGCCCGAAGGTATGACTTTTGATTTTCCTACACCTGCCGATGCCGAAGAGGCACCGCTTGCTCAGGAGCTTTTCATGTACCCCTTTGTGGATCGCGTTTTTTATATGAGCAACTTCGTTACGGTTACAAAAAAAGAAGATGTCGAGTGGCTCGAAATACAGGAGACCATCAAAAATCATATTCAGAAATTTCTTGAGAGTGGTAAACTGATTTTGGATATGAAAGCCCCAGCAGTTGCCGAGCAAGAAGAAACTGAAACGGTGAAAAAAATTAAGACAATTCTGGATGAGTATATCCGCCCTGCAGTTGAGCAAGACGGTGGTGCAATAACTTTCCACTCTTACCTAGATAAGCAGGTAACAGTAATGTTGCAGGGCTCATGCAGTGGTTGCCCTTCCTCTACCATAACATTAAAAGCTGGCATTGAAAATCTTTTCAAAAAAATGATGCCCGAAGAAGTTGAATCGGTTGAGGCATTAGGATAACCACTAATGAAATCTTTTTTACTGGGCTCCCTTATTCTTATCTCAACTGTGAGCTATAGTCAATCCGTTTCGGTGATGAGTTACAACATCCGACTTGATACGGAAGCCGATGGAATCAATCAATGGAAAAACCGACCCGATAAAGTTGTTGCCTTAATCAAAAAGTATAACCCTGATTTATTGGGTGTGCAGGAGGCGCTTCATAACCAGATGGTGGACTTGCAAAAAGGATTGCCTGAGTATGCATTTATTGGCGTTGGCCGCGATGATGGAAAAGATAAAGGAGAATATTCAGCCATCTTTTACAAGAAAGAAAAGTTTACAGTACTATCTCACAATACATTTTGGCTATCAGAAACCCCAAACGTGCCCGGCAGTAAAAGTTGGGACGCAGCTATTACCCGTGTTGTTACATTTGCTATGTTAGAAGATAAGAGCACTGGCAAGTCATTCCTCTACGCAAACACCCACTTTGATCACATTGGTAAAGAAGCAAGAAAGAATAGCGCAAGTCTGATTAAAACCTATCTGAAAGGATACATGGCTGGAGCAACGTTAGAAAAAACTCTAAAAGAAATTCCTGTGCTTGTATCGGGTGATTTTAATTCAGAGCCTACCAATGAGCCTTATCTTACCATGATAGATGGAAAAGATATTCACCTATTTGATGCCCGCCCCGCTACAGACTTAACAGGTACTTTTTGTGGATTTGAATTTGACAAAATTACTTGCCGAACCATCGACTATGTTTTTCACTCATCGCAATGGAAAGCCAGCGATTATAAAGTAATTCAAGATCATGATGGAAAATATTATCCATCGGATCACTTGCCTGTAATGGCAATGTTTGAGTTGAAAGGTAAATAAAAATAAGCCTACGGACTTACAAGGTTAATTGAGACGTTGAAGTACAAAGCATTGGTAAGGCTGTTTTCTAAAATATAAGGTTGGTCTCCGGTAAATCCGCGAAAAAAGTCACCACCATCAAGGTTAAAGTTCCAATTGTAACGTAAACCAGCCTGCACGCTAACCCAAACAAAGTTTTTGACAGAACGCTCCATCATGAGCCTAATGCGTAATTCACTCCTTCGTAATTCAGGATTGACAATACCATTAACATCTTTTAGACCAGACAGTCGGTAAGTTTGACCTTCTAATTCGTACCCAAAAAAAGCCAAGGTGCGCGGGTTAAAGGTTCTGCGAACATGGCCACGAGCTGGAAAAACCGACTCGATGCCCCACTTCCGCGAAGGAAATGTATAGTTGTACATAAAGACGGGAATGAAGTTTGGTTCTCCTACCCGGTATGTGCGTGAAACCCCAAATCCGTAAAAAAGCCGATCATGCTTTTTCCACCCATATACGGCCGAGCCTGAGTAGCGGAGAAACGACAAAGTCTGAAACTCACTGAAAGAATAGTCACCATTTAAGTCGGCCGTTGCCTGAAAAAATAAAAAGTTTATTTCATTCAGTGGCTTAAATACGGTTGCTGCCAAACCCATTGTGCGAAGGCCGCGGTTCTGCAAGTTATTTGCCAATGGATGGTTTTGAGGGTTTTCTATCTGGTAGCGTGAATCCGCATAGGATGCCCCGAGGTTGATTAGAATATTAGTTTTTGAGACTATGGGTACATTGGCCGACAACCGAATGCCTTGAACACTGCGAACTCGAAAATCACCGCTGGCTGCGGGAGGTAGGGCAGGCAAAAACATATTGTGTGCGCCTTGATAATCATACCCGAGGGAAATTAGCTTGTTAGGACTTTGATCTAAGACTTTGGATGTGCAAAACCTCTTAGCTCCATTGGCAAGTTCGGCATCAGCATACATACTGAAGTCTTCAATTGCAGTAGTATCATTTTGTTGAGCGTGTGCAAGAACAGTGACGCAAACTGAAAAAGCTATGAGCAGGATTTTCATTGCCTGCTACTTTTTTTTGATGATAACTCGTTTCCACACGTCTGTGCGCCCGAACAAGCTCACACCTATATAACCCCTAACATCTAATGTATTTTCATCAGTCATGATGATTGTACAAGAATATGTACTCCCGCTTTCCGGATCGTAAATAGTACCTTCTTTCCATGTTTTATCATCAGTATATGAAAAACTCTTTAGCATAGAATACCCGAGAAGGGGCTTAACTCTTTGCAATTCGTCTGGATTGTTTTTATCTAGTTTAGGTTTTCCTGCTTCATCATTAGGTTCGCGCAACCAAACGATCCGGCCATTGAACTTATCGCCAGTCTTTTCAATTTTAATACGAGCCTTTCCATTTCCTGACTCCCATACTCCCAAAATGGCATCCTCTTTTGTCTGCGACCACACAAACGCAGCTTGGCAGACTAGTAATACGGTTAAACTAATGCAATTCATTTTCATAACACTGAAATTTAAATGAAAGTAATACTATCATTCCCGAAAAACAAAATGAGATTGTTGAGATGAGTTGTTATTTTTTATTGGCCAGATAAACACCGCCAAGAATTGCGGCCATCCCTATAAAATGGCCAACAACTAATTTCTCGCCATCAATTACACCCCACATTACCGCAACAATCGGCATAATGTACGTTACCGAGCTGGCGAATAGTGGGGTTGAAATTTTCAAAAGCTTCACAAACATGAGGTTGGCAATGGCCGTGCTCATTAGCGCTAACAAGGTAATAAACCCAAATGCTTGCCAGGCTCCCGGTTTGTTTGCCATCGTTTCAACAAAATCGGTAAATCCAAAAAGATAAACTGCCGCAAAGGGTCCGATAAACAAAAGCGACACACTGGTAATTGTTAACGAACCCAAATCATGAATCTTAAACTTTATCCAATTTAGGTTGGCACCATACAACGCGCAGGCAGCAACAATAATGAGCGCATAAACATTGAAGCCTGTAACTGATCCGCCTGAGCGTGATACAGCAAGTAGAATTGTTCCGGTAAAAGAAATAACAATGCCTACAATTGCAAATCCGCGAAAGCGTTGCGTGAAAAATAAAGCACCAAAGATCATAGTCCAAAGTGGCGAAAGCGTGTTGAGAATTCCTGCCAACGAACTATTGAGGCGGGTTTGTGCCCAGGCAAATAAAAACGCTGGAAAAAAAATTCCCATTAATCCTGAGACTAACAATTTAAAATGATCGCCCTGTTTTAATTCTCTGAGTCGAGGCAAAGCCAATGGCAAAAGAAAAAGTGAAGCGGCTGTAACGCGAAGTGCTCCAACGACATCTGGTGAAAACACTTTTAAGCCTTGCTTAATCAATATGAAAGAAGTGCCCCAGATAAGGGATAGCACTAGCAATAAAAAAATTGGAACTACTCCTGATTTCTTTAGCACCTTTTAAACATTTATAAGGAGCAAGTCTTTGTCCTTTACTCTTTTAAAGTCATTATCTGCAAACAAAAGTGGAATCACTAAAAAAATCGAAGTAGCACAAACAATGGAATCTGTGAGTTTTAACTTGGTGCTTCTTCTAATCTCAATTGCCTTTTCCTTGATTTCATCATTAAAACCTAGCACTCTGCATTTGGAAAGAAGTTTGTTAACCAAGTGGATATTATTGGAGGTTAACGAGGGCCAGCTGCGCAACTCCATTTCAGTAATAAAAGATACTATAAGATTTTTACCTCGTGTAAGTTCATCTATACTGCTATTACCAATGGTTAGGTAAATGAGGATGTTGGTGTCTACCACTAAATCAAAGCCATTCATTTCGCATCATTCGTTGAATTGACAGCCCATCCATCTCCCATTTTATTTTACCAGTAAATGGATCTGGATTGAATCCTTTCTTTGCGCGATTCCTTTGAATCGTTTTTTGAGCTTTATCGAGCTTGGACTGTGTGATATTTTTTTTTATCTCAACAATCATTGAAAATTTTATATACCCAAAGATAAACTAAGAACATTTAACTTTAAAGCCTCTACTAAACAACAAGTTCCGCGTAACTATGAATCACTTCATCAAGTATGGCGTTTACTTCAGCTTGTGTAGGGGCTTCAACCAATCTGGTGCGGAAAGGTTTGAAGTCAGGAGTGCCTTTAAAGTAATTGGTGTAATGCCTGCGCATTTCAAAAATACCAAGCTTATCGCCTTTCCAACGAATAGAGAAATCTAAATGCTTGCGTGTGATGTTTACGCGCTCAGCCATGTCTGGTGGCGGCAGCTCCGTTCCCGTTTTAAAATAATGTTTTATCTCATTGAAAACCCATGGTGAGCCAATGGCCGAGCGACCAATCATAACTCCATCCACACCATAGCGGTTTTTATACTCTAATGCTTTTTGTGGACTATCAATATCACCATTACCAAAAATTGGAATACGCATGCGTGGATTCTCTTTGATCTTTCCTATCAACGTCCAATCGGCAGAACCTTTATACATTTGAACACGCGTGCGCCCATGTATTGTCAGAGCCTGAATGCCAATGTCTTGAAGGCGCTCAGCAACCTCCACGACATTTTTAGTATTATCATCCCAACCTAATCGAGTCTTTACGGTAACTGGCAAATTGGTAGCCTTCACAATCTCGGCCGTCATTTGCACCATCTTAGGGATGTCTTGCAACAAAGCCGCACCCGCACCGCGGCAAGCAACCGCCTTAACCGGGCAACCATAGTTAATGTCAATCAAATCCGGATTAACTTCGGTAGCAATCTCAGCCGACTGTACCATGTTGCCGATATCACCACCAAATAACTGAATACCGATAGGTCGCTCGTATTCAAAAATGTCAAGCTTTTGGCGACTCTTAGCTGCATCTCGAATTAAACCTTCAGAAGAAATAAACTCGGTGTACATCAAATCGGCACCACCTTCTTTGCAAACGGCACGAAAAGGCGGATCACTCACATCCTCCATGGGTGCGAGCAAAAGTGGGAACTCCCCAAGCTGTATTTTACCGATTTGTACCAAATTTGATATTTAAGCTAAAACTCCGTTGTTTGCGGCCACAAAATTAACTCTTTTG